>Ga0224511_10003078_pt1 | contig 11767 bp, 7 predicted proteins | sample SF_May12_sed_USG_2_FD_169988 | JGI IMG/M metagenome (GOLD analysis project Ga0224511, IMG submission 169988) | Sediment microbial communities from San Francisco Bay, California, United States - SF_May12_sed_USGS_8_1 | ecosystem: Environmental > Aquatic > Marine > Sediment | place: USA... | reverse complement strand
ATTTTCTGGCGAAACTATGGCAGCGGGGTCAACTTCATATGGCATATGAACGGCGCCACTCTCCTGGGCTCGGCCGCTGTCAACACGCTTCACACAAACTGGTTGATGGTTGGTGTTGGCGACTTCAATGGCGATGGTAACCACGATCTGTTGTGGCGCAACAAGGTGACTGGCGCAAACGCCATCTGGTTCATGAACGGCGTGACATTAATTTCCGGGGTACAAATTACACCGCTCAGTGTGGCCAGTGGTTATCAGGTAGTCGCGGTGGGGGATCTGAACGGTGATGGCCTTGCGGACATTGTGTGGCGAAACTATAAGAATGGCGGCAACGCTGTATGGTTTATGAATGGCGCAAATATTTTGTCATGGAGCTCCATTCGCACCATTTCGCTGTCCAGCGGATGGGATATCGTGGGGGCTGGCGATACAGACGCCGACGGCAAGGCGGATCTCATCGTCCGCAACGCGCCTTCTAACCAGCTGGGGGTATGGTATATGGAAGGCTCTCTTCTCAAGGGCTCAGCTTTACTCACCAACCTTGGCCCGTCCTGGACGGTGGAGGGTATGAGCGACCTGGACGGGGATGGAAACTCCGATATTCTTTTCCGCAACTATTACAACGGCGAAAATGCGGTGTGGTACATGAGTGGCGGCGCTGTCTCCGGAGGAACCCTCATAACCCCTAGCGTGGCCAGCACATACTGGCAGATCGGAAACAACTAGACAGGCGAAACCTGACAAATCAAATCATCCCCCGGGCCTCGTGGTCCGGGGGCTTTTTTCTCTCACCATATGCCTCCAGAGTAGCGATAGAATATCTTCATGATTCAAAAGAAAAATTTGAGCCTGGCGGCGTTTATCCTGATGGCGGGGATCCTTATATTGAACGCCATGGGGGAAAGAAATTACTGGGGAGACAGCTCCGAGATTCGTCACGCCCTCGTTGCCCGGTCGCTGGCGGATGGCAGGGGTCTGGCCTCCACTTTCGAGGAGGAATACGCCGCCGGAACCTATCCCCTTGTCCCTTTGGCTATCTCCATCCCGTTTCTGCTTGCCGACGATGCGGATGAGGTTTTGTCCCGGATTCCTTCCGCCATAAGCGCATTTGCCGCCTTGTTCGTGACGTACAGCATAGGGGCGCTTCTTTTTGGCCGGATACCCGCCATCTTTGCCTTCGCTGTGTTCGCCACATCAGCCCTGTTCTCCTTTTATGCAAAAGACGCCAGCCCGCAGATGGCAGGCGCTTTGTTCCTGTTATCTTCTTTATACTGCCTTGCGCGTCTTGCCCAGGATCAGGAGCGGGGCTTGTGGGCTCGGCTCTATTGGGTCTCCCTCGCCCTTTTGTTTTACACAGAGGGTCCGGCGCCAGTAGTCATCGCCCTTGCGGGCGCATGGAGCGTGGCCAGAGGGGAGGTTTTTGGACCGGGGGTCACCGGGCGGTTGTTTGGCAAATTCAATCTGGCAATGTTCGCCGGGATAATCGCGCCGTGGCTGATCTTCGCCATGGCTGCCAATGGAATGTCCCTGGCGCCTCGTTCCTCCGGCGCGATGACGGGGATCAAGGATTTCATTTTGCTGGCGTTTCTTTTTATCCCCTGGATCTTCGCGGCGCCATCCGCCCTGCTATACTGCGCCGCCGAGAAGGACAAGCCCACCCGATTGTTGCTATCTTTCTTCACAGGAGCCGTGGTGGCCGCTTTTGCGCTTTCTCTTTTTGGACATACACACTTGCTCGGACTGCACGGTATAGTGGCGCTTTTTATTGGAGTGTATATACATAGTTGTAGAAAAGGAACTGATGATGACGCGGCGGAGAATTCGTCTCACACCGAGAAGGATATCTGGACACCGGCATATATAAGCAACCTGATTATCATCTTTCCCCTTTTTATCTTCACTCTTGTTATCGCTCTGGCCAGCTTTTATTTCTTTTATAGCTACAGTGAAAAATACGCAAGCTTTGGCGCGGGAATTCTGGAGGCGCCCTTATCCATGGCGGCGTCCATTCCCATCCCCTCTTTTGCCACTGCCTCTGTCCTTCTGGCCGCCATTTATATCTCCTTCAAATCCAGCGAACGATTCGCCGATTCGGGGGAGACCCTGGGGATGTGGGCGGCGGCGGTGTTGTCCAGTTTCGCCTGCCTGCTGTATTTCCACAGCTCCCTAGCCCCTTCCCTGAACAAATCCTTTTCCCATAGGACTTTCTATTCCCAGATTTCCAACTTCATTGGAAAGGGAGGACCAATTTTCCATTTTGAAAAGGAGAACCTGCAGGGGATGTTCTATCTAGGCAGTGGGTCATTCGCCTCTGTTGTCAACAGCAATAATGTACCTGCCTTGCTAGAGGTGATGGGGAAGCGGCAAGCGCCCACCTTCATCCTGACGGACGAGGCAGGCAAGGAGTCGTTAAAGAATATTGTCGCCATATCCCGTTACAAACCGATCATATATATGGATAGCTATTTTGTTCCCCTGACCCGCGCCCTGGGAAAAAACCGGCTGTACCTCTTCCGATATTCCCCGCTGAACGTAAATGGCGATATACAAATAATTAAGAATTTACTTAACAAATCCAAATAATCCATGTTTTGAAACCTCATGGATTCAAGAGGATCCTCTTTTTTGCCCGAGAAAAAGCGATAGTGCTTGACGATATGATCGGGCTGTAAATAGAATGACGGGTGGTTGAAGTGGTTTTGTGTCTACAAGTGCGGTGGTCGTGTTAATGATTACGAATGAAGTATGGAAAAGTTGTCAAACCGAGCTGCGTCATAAGCTCAACCCCCACAATTACGACTCATGGATAGCTCCCATATCCTATGAATCCTTCGAAGGGGACACTGTCACTTTGTCGGTGCCTTCTGTTTTTTTTGTAGACTGGATAGAGGAACATTATAAGGGACAGATCATAGATCTGTTCGGTGATGTCGCCGGGAAATCCATTTCCCTGAAGCTTTCTGTGCGCCATGAATTGGATCGTGGCGCCGAGCCTTCATCCCCATTGCCCAAGGCCTCCGATGCCCCAAGCTACATGGAATTGCTGGAGAAATCCAGCCTGAACGAAAAACACACTTTCAGGAACTTCGTTGTGGGAAAGAGCAACGAGTTCTGCCATGCCTCCTGCCAGGCTGTGGCGGCCAATCCAGGTCGGGTGTACAATCCCTTGTTCATATATGGCGGGGTCGGTTTGGGCAAAACCCATCTTCTGCAGGCCATCGGAGCGGAAGCGTTGCGGAAAAACCCGAAGGCCAATGTTTTGTATATGACCTCGGAGAAATTCGTCAACTCCATGATCAACTCCCTGCAGCAAGGTTCCATGCCCAATTTCCGGAACAAATACAGGAGCCTCGATGTTTTGATGGTGGATGATATACAATTCATCGCCGGAAAAGAGAGGACCCAGGAGGAGTTTTTCCACACCTTCAACACGCTGTATGAATCGAAAAAGCAGATCGTGGTCACTTCCGACAAAATCCCGAAAGACATGAAAAATATGGAGGAGAGGCTTCGATCCCGTTTTGCCTGCGGCCTTATCTCCGATATCCAGCCACCGGAGCTGGAGATAAAAATCGCCATCCTGAAGCAGATCGCCAAGCGCAATGGATTCGACATGGACGATGATGTCGCCTCCTATCTTGCCGAAAAGATCAAATCCAACATCAGGGAGCTGGAGGGGAGCCTGGCCCGGGTCATGGCCTACTCTTCCCTGACCAACCGTCCTATCAATATGGATCTTGCCCAGGAGACCATCAGGGGGATATATGGCGAAGTGGTCCGGATGCTGGATATAAAGCAGATACAGAAGGCTGTGGTGGAGTATTACGGATTGAAAATCATCGACTTGAAATCCCGCAGCCGATCGAAGAACATCGCGGGCCCCCGGCATGTGGCTGAGTACCTTTGTCGCGAATTCACAACCGCCTCGCTGCCGGAGATCGGGCGCTCCTTCGGAGGACGCGACCACACCACTGTTTTACACGCCGTGTCTAAGATAAAAGCTGATCTGGAAGTCAACACCCAGCTTTACAATGAGATAAATGAAATAAAAAAGAAACTGGACTTGTAGTCAACCTGTGGAGAACCTATTTAATTGATGATGACAAAATTTTTGCATTCAGCTTATCAACGAAGTTGCCATTTAGATCGTCTCATCCTGTGGAAATAATAACCACCTTAAGCTACAATAACTTAGTTGGGTTATACACAACCTTGTTCTCATTACTTACTACTTCTGAATATATATATATATGGACCCTGTAGATAATAAATACGAAGCTGAGTCGATAAAGATCCTTGAAGGCCTGGAAGCTGTCCGAAAGCGTCCAGCCATGTATATCGGCGACACCACCATCCGGGGATTATGTCATCTGGTTTTCGAAGTGGTGGACAACTCCATCGACGAAGCTTTGGCAGGCCACTGTACAAATGTGGATGTGGCCATACATATCGACAACTCCATAACCATCTCCGACAATGGACGGGGTATCCCCGTGGATATCCATCCTGAAACGAACACCTCCGCCGCGGAAGTGGTGCTGACCATGCTCCACGCCGGTGGCAAATTCGATAACAAGTCATACAAGGTCTCCGGTGGTCTGCATGGTGTGGGTGTCTCTGTGGTCAACGCCCTTTCGTCCAGCCTGTACCTGGAGATCCGAAGGAACGGCAATGTATATTCCCAATCCTACAAAAGAGGCATCCCCGAAGGGCCTTTGAAGGAAATGGGAGAGGCCACAGGTTCCGGCACCAAAATCACATTCAAGGCCGACGATCAGATATTCCCGGAGATCGAATTCAATTTCGAAATTCTTTCGGAAAGACTTCGGGAGTTGAGTTACCTCAACAAAGGGATCCATATCAACATTGTGGATGAACGCACCAACAAGGAGCATAAGTTTCACTATGAAGGTGGAATAGTATCCTTTGTTGAGTTTCTAAACAGAAACAAGAACCGCCTGATCGCCGCTCCGGTTTATATCGAAGGGGAGAAGAACATGATCATTGTGGAGCTGGCGATGCTCTACAACGATGGGTTCAAGGAAGATGTGTTTTCATTCGCCAACAATATCCGAACCAGGGAAGGGGGCACCCATCTGGCGGGATTCCGGTCCGCGCTGACCAGGACACTTAACAATTACGCCTCCACGAACAACCTGCTTAAAAAGGACACTGCCATCACCGGCGAGGACGTGCGTGAAGGGCTAACCATGGTTCTCTCCGTCAAGCTTCCGGAGCCACAGTTTGAAGGTCAGACGAAAACCAAACTGGGGAACGCGGAGGTGCAGGGAATAGTGGCGCAGCTGGTGAACGAGAAGCTGGGCCGATTCTTCGAGGAGAACCCGAAAGAAGCCAAGACAATAATCTCCAAGGCGATGTTGGCGGCCCAGGCCAGGGAAGCGGCAAAACGGGCCAGAGACCTGACCAGGATGAAAAGCTCCATCGAGGGCTCGCTGCTTCCAGGAAAGCTGGTGGCGTGCCAGGAGAAGGATCCGGAGAAATGCGAGCTGTTCATAGTGGAGGGACAATCGGCCGGTGGATCCGCCAAACAGGGAAGGGATAGCGCCATCCAGGCGATTTTGCCTCTCAAGGGTAAAATCCTTAATGTGGAGAAAGCGCGGTTTGACCGAATGCTAGCCAGCGAGGAGATAAAAGCCCTGGTGATGTCCATGGGCACCGGGATCGGCAAGGAAGAATTCGATATCAGCAAGCTGCGTTACCATAAGGTTGTTCTTATGACCGACGCCGATGTGGATGGATCACATATCAGAACGTTGCTTCTGACCCTTTTTTACCGGCACCTGGAAGAGATTATCGCCCGGGGCCACCTGTATATTGCGCAGCCGCCTTTATATAGCGTGAAAAAGGGGAAACAGACCAAATATATAAAGGACGACAAGGAACTGGAGTCTTTTATCCTGGAGATTGGACTGAAGGACAAGACTTTGACCATTAACAGCGGAATTGAGAATCAGGAAGAGAAACTGACCGATAAGGCGCTGAAAAATGTCATAACCAAAATGATCGAATACAAAAGCATGATTTCCGCCCTGGACAAGCGGGGGTTCAAGGAAGCCCTGGTGGAGAAGATGCTGGATGAAAACATCATGGACAAGGAATTCTTCCTGGATCGGGAACGGCTGGACACATTCCTGGGAAAAATTTCCAATGACGGCTATGACATGAAGATAGTCGAGGACCTGGAGCATGGCGGCATGGCCATCGAGTGGTATAACAAAGAGCATGGGATCAAAAAGAAAATCAACTGGGATATGGTTCTCTCTCCGGAATATCAACTGGCCCATGCGATCCACCGGGTTTTGGAAAAGTTCAACAAGCCACCTTTCATATTAAGCTGGAAGGATCAGATAATAGAACTGGCGGATCGCAATGAGCTGATAGATTTTGTGTTAAACGCCTCCAAGGAAGGTGTGAACATAAAAAGGTTCAAAGGCCTGGGCGAAATGGGGGCCGAGGAACTTTGGGAAACGACCATGAACCCGGCCAGCCGGACATTGCAACAGGTGAAAGTGAACGACGCTGTGGAAGCGGATGACATCTTCACAGTCCTCATGGGGGAACAGGTGGAACCGCGGCGAGAGTTCATACAGACTCATGCCCTGGAGGTTGTGAGGCTGGATATTTGATGACTCTCCGTCAGCTGTCGCTGTTTCTTCTGGTGGCTCTGGCCATGTTCGCAGGCGACGTGAGCGCACAGGCGCCCGCTCGATCCAATACAGTTCCCCAGGAATCGAACGATTCATCAAACATGGCCCCTGAAGAGGAAACCGATATCGAGGTGGTGGAGGAATATGTTCCTTCCAGGCAATATGCAGTGGTGCTTGATCCAGGTCATGGAGGGCACGACCTGGGAGTGCGAAGCTCGAAAAGCCAGCTGGAAAAAAGCATCGCGATGAAGCTTGCGTCCGCCATCCGGTCCAAGATCAGAAATAAATATGCAAATGTGACTGTACACCTTACAAGAGAGGGGGATCTGGAGCGATCATTGCTGCGAAGACTGGAATTCGCCAATTCAAAGAAAGCCGATCTGTTCCTCAGCATCCACACCAGCGGGGGGTTTTCTCCCCAGTCGCTGCCCGTGGATATATTCATCCCCGGCAACAGCACCAGAGCCAGCGCCGAGGAATGGGTGGCCTTGAACCGGCCATACAAAAACAAGAACAAGCTATTCGCCAAGTCATTATCCAGACATTTACAGAGTGTCGTTAAAGGGAGAGATATAGAAATAGTCGCCTCGGACCGGTTGATGCTGGAAGGGCTGGCCATGCCGGCGGCGATGATCGAACCTCTGGACCTGTCCAATCCACAGGATGAAATGTTGATCGAAAACGACTCATACATCAACCAGATAGCCAGTGCCATAGCCAAGGGAATTATTGACTATCTGGGAGTCCGTGATCCGGCGCCGGAACCGGAGGAATCGAATGAGTGATGATGTGAAAGATACCCCGGAAGAATTTGACGGGTCGGAGACCATAGAGCTGGGGCCGGAAAATATAATAAGAAGAAGGGCGCCAAACGAGGAAAACGAAGACTCCCAACCTGAAGGGATATCCGACGATTCCTCCGGTGAAGAGCCAAAGGAAAACTTTGAGACAGCGCCCACGGGGGACTTTCCCTCTTTTCCCGGCAGGATCCCTTCGGTTCAGATGCCCTTGATGGATGATTCAGCTGAAAGCCTGAAAAAATTAACCTACGAACCACCCTCGCAACTGGTGGATAAAGAAGAAGTTGAAAATCCAGAGGCAACCGGGAGCCCCGTTGATGGAGGTTTCGGGAACAGACGCTATCTGATATTTCTGACCATATTGATATTGACCGGGTTTCTGGCCTGGATCTTCCCCGATCCAGGTTGGCGGCCAAAAGAAGCGATGGTGGATTCGCAGATGGAAATAGGATCCGGCGCCAAGTCTGAGGCTCAACAGCTGGAGACAGTTACCACCATGCTATATGTGCCGGATAAAAATGTTTCAAATCTGGAAATAATAGAACATCCTGTCAATATGCCCCAGGAGCTGGAGGGGAAGATCAGGATTGTCCTCGAAGGTCTTTTCGCAGACAGCAATGCGCAAAACGTGATATTCCCCAAAGGGGTGGAAGTTCGCGGCGTGTATGTATATAAATCCACTGCCGCCATTTCACTGGGTGGCGAGTTCAGGAAGGTCTTCCACGTCGGGGCCAGGACAGAGCTTCTGGCCGTATATTCCATCGTCAATACTGTCTGCCACAATTTCAAGCAAATCAAACAGATCCGCATTCTCGTGGATGATGTGGAGGAGGAGATATTCGTCTCCCATGTTGATATCAGCAGACCTTTGGGTGTGGATAACACCTTTGTCGTCAAAACGAAAAAGTCAGTGAAGAAAACCAGCAGTACCAATGTGAAGCCTGAATCCAAAAAAGAGACAGTATCTGGCGGCAAACATGGTGGATGACAGGCCGATAGGGATTTTCGATTCCGGAATCGGCGGCCTGACAGTGCTGAAAGAGATTCACGCCCTTCTCCCCCACGAGGAGCTTATATATCTGGGCGACACAGCCCGGGTCCCCTATGGCGGCAAGTCGAAGGAAACGGTGCTGCGATATACCCTCAACAACGTCAGGTTCCTGGAAGCTCAAGGGGTCAAGTTGGTGGTAGTGGCCTGCAACACCGCCTCCGCCTATGCCTTGCCGGAACTGCTGGATCATGACAATCCCCCGGTGGTGGGGGTCATAGAGGGAGGTGTGGAAGCGGCGGCCAACAGCAATGGCGCCCGCATCGGGGTCATAGGCACGGAAGCCACCATAAACTCCATGGCATACCAGAATGCGGTGGCCAGGCTGCGCCCTGGCAGCCAGGTTCTGGCCAAGGCTTGCCCCATGTTCGTGCCACTGGTGGAGGAGGGGTGGGTGGACAACGAAATCGCCCTGGCGGTGGCGCATGAGTATCTGCATGAGTTCCAGGGGAAGGTGGACGCCCTGGTGCTGGGATGCACCCACTACCCGATGCTGAAGACTATAATATCCAGTGTGTTGGGTGAAAGCACCATACTGATAGACTCCGCCAGGGAGACGGCGCGGATAGTGAGCCGAACCCTGGACCGGTTGAATATAGCATGTCAACCAAGGCAGAACAGACCACGGATAAGGTTCCAGGTCACCGACTCGCCAAAGAGGAGCATGGAAGTGGCTCGCAGGATGGTGGGGCAGGTGGATATCGATGACGCTGAGTACGTGGACATTACATAAACATCAAATGGAATCAAAATGAACAGAAAAGACGGGCGAGGAAATGGCGAGTTGCGCCCCATAACTATCGAGACAGGTGTGGCCCCCTATGCGGAAGGATCCGCCATGGTGAGCGCGGGGAACACAAGAGTGCTATGCGCGGCGTCTGTGGAGGAAGGAGTTCCATCTTTCCTCAAAGGAAAAGGGAAAGGATGGGTGACGGCGGAATACGCCATGCTGCCCAGGGCCACCCACACTCGCACCAGCAGGGAACGGCGGGGCGCGGGAGGACGAACCATGGAGATCCAGCGGCTGCTCGGCAGGAGCATGCGGGCAGTGGTGGAAACCGCGAACCTGGGAGAGCGTACTGTCATCATCGATTGTGATGTCATCCAGGCCGATGGGGGCACCCGGACCATGGCGGTGACCGGCGCCTTCGTGGCTATGCATCAGGCCATGGCAGGCCTGGTGGATCGGGGGATAATCGCGAGAAACCCGGTGGTCGATTTCGTGGCGGCGGTCAGCGTGGGGATCATTGATGGAAAGCTGGCCCTGGATCTTTGCTATGAGGAAGACAGCCAGGCGGATGTGGATATGAACGTGGTGATGACGGGGGCCGGGAAGTTTATCGAACTGCAGGGAACGGCGGAGAGGATCCCCTTTGGAAAAGATGACCTGGACCAGTTGCTGGATATGGCTTCCGGAGGAATCAGGGAAATGATCAGTATGCAGCGAAGTTCGTTGGGTTTGAATGAATCAGGAGGGGTTAACATATGAAAGGCAATGAAGATACATCCATGAGTGAAGAAAAAATATCGGGATCAGGCGAATCGAAACCTTCCGGCCGCATGATCCTTTTCTGGGTCAGCCTCCTTTCCTTGTTCATTGAAATCCTGATGATCCGTCATCTGGCCAGCGAAATACGTATTTTCGCGTATTTCAAGAACCTGGCGTTGATCGGAGCATTCCTTGGCTTGGGTTTCGGCTACCTCTATAAGCCAAAAATTCCTATCTGGGTGACTGCTGTTTGCATGGCGATGATCGCGCTGGCCACCCACCCCTACTCGGGATTCGCCAGCATATCGGAGTTCCTTAGCTTCAAGGATATGAATACATGGTCTTCATCCGAAGTAGAGATCCATATAGCGCTGTTTGGCCTTCTGATGCTTGCCATTGTTTTCTTTCTGGTGATCCTTGCCATGGCGCCCATGGGGCAGGTGCTTGCGGAAATATTCGACAAATCGCAAAACAGGATTCTTGATTACTCCATAAACATAATCGGCGCATTGGCCGGGATATGGCTCTTCTCCCTGATGAGCTTCATGATGCTCGATCCTGTATATTGGTACCTCTTCGGCGCTATCGGATTGATGGTTCTTATATTGAAGGATTACCGGCAGATGGCAATTATCGGCGCCCTTACCCTTGTTATGGCCTTGACCCTTTCGATGCAAGGCAGTCCGAGAGTGACTACAAAGTGGTCCCCATACCAGAAAATCGATGTGAGCGAGAAAAAACTGGTTTATATAGTTGATGGTGAGCGCAATGAGATCGACTATCATTACCTGAGCGTAAACAGCACCCTGTATATGTTCCTCCTGGATTTGAGCGATAATTTGCGGGCGAAGCACCCAAAACTGTTCCAGGAGCAGTACAAGCAATACTATTACTACGATTATCCCTATAACTTTCCTAAAAAACTGGATGAGGTGCTTATTCTGGGTTCCGGCGGAGGAAACGACATTGCCGCAGCGCTGCGCGCTGGCGCCAGGCATGTCACCGCAGTGGAGATAGATCCGGTGATTATTGAATTCGGCAAAAAACTGCACCCGGAAAAGCCATACCTATCAGAAAAAGTGACGATAATAAACAACGATGGACGAAACTTCCTGCGCAACACAGATAAAAAATTCGATCTGATTGTTTTAGGCCTTGTAGATTCGCACACTCTTACTTCCAATTTTTCCAACACCAACCTAGACAGCTTCATGTACACCCACGAAAGTGTGGGAGATATGCGGGATAGGCTCAACGACGATGGTGTGTTGGCTCTATCGTTTCAGGTGGTATTCGGTTGGATGGGATCAAAAATATTCCACATGGTGGACGGTCAGTTCGGCTCCGAACCTACAGTCGCTTACTATTCTTCAGACTACCTGAGCAAGATAATGGGAACTGGAGGCACATATTTCCTGGCGTCAAAAAATAAGAGTCTGCTTAGTGAAAAATTAGATGAGGATAGTCACCTAAAGAACAGAGTATATAAAAGCCGCTATATAGCCTCTGTTTATAAAAATTTTAATGCTCAGCAACAAACCGACGACTGGCCATATCTATACATAGAAACAGCTACCATTCCAACTCTTCATATCCTTGTGACGATGTTGTTGCTGATCGTTTTCCTGGTTCTGGCCATCACTATGTTCGGCTCTCCGGGAAAAAGCGACCTGCATTTCATGGGGCTGGGGGCGGGTTTCCTGCTCATGGAAGTGGCGGTGATAAGCCGGTTCGGCCTCTTCTGGGGCACCACATGGATAAT
>Ga0224511_10003077_pt1 | contig 11771 bp, 7 predicted proteins | sample SF_May12_sed_USG_2_FD_169988 | JGI IMG/M metagenome (GOLD analysis project Ga0224511, IMG submission 169988) | Sediment microbial communities from San Francisco Bay, California, United States - SF_May12_sed_USGS_8_1 | ecosystem: Environmental > Aquatic > Marine > Sediment | place: USA... | reverse complement strand
TCCTGGTTCGGGTACTTGGTATACCCTAGCAGTTATGAGTCCAGTCCGTAAGGTTTAAATTCAGTAAGAAACCTGTTGCACTTTGCGTGATCACTTGGGACACTTTTTCAGTCCTGAATAATCGGTTGCACTATGTTGTAGGGGCACTACACTGCACTGTTTAGAATGTGAAAATAACCATTATGAGAGTACCTTAGACTAATCCATACAAAGAGCTGAGCCACACTCAAAGGTTTCACCCTGACGCAGGAGAACTGCATCACGTCAAGCCGGCACAGTAAAATAAATGAGCGTTTTGTTTGTGTTCTTCTAATACGCAAATAACGCGATGGCTGGCTGCGAGCAGGTGATATTGCCAAAATAATGCCCGTCTTTGTGTCCATCCGATTTAATTGACTCATCTGAGGACAGATTACTGAATAATCATCTGATGTAGATTAAAATCTATCACAAAGGTTATTGTTATGTAGTGAAGCAACAGTTTGATATCCGTCAGGACAAAGGCACTCATGAGCCTGTAAAACTACTCTTGTATTGCAGCTACTACGATTACGAGGGACACAGTACAGAATCAGAGAAGCAGTACATAGTCTCGAAACCTCACCAACAGGATAATAATTTGCAATTATTAAGCTCCACAATAGGGATTTCCCGAACATATAGTTGAAATCAGCCTATATTTTCATTTCGCTCATTTTTATTATCAGCACTGTGGTTGGTCCATGAAACGTCCAAAGTGTTATGTAACTAATTCATAAGCCATCATCGAAATTTTGGAGTTGGGTATGATATTTTTCATCCTGGACTATCAGCACACTTCTAGACTAAAATGAGTAAACTTGTTACAGTTTTATTGCGATGGTCGCCATCAGGAATAAGCCTAGTGTAGTGACAAGCCTCTCGTGTCTGGTCGCGAAGCGCAAACGTACTGGGCCCTAACAATACTAAAATGGCCTCCCATAATCAGGGGATTTGTTTTCTGTAAGTGTCACTGCGTTTACTTTACCCAAGCTCTTATAACTTTATACCGAACCAAAGTGCCTGATAAAACCAGAAATTCAATAAATTCCAATGTTGGTTCGATACCATTTCAAATGCCATAAAGATTACCAACATTAAGAGGTGACGTCAATATTTGGAGATGGTAAAATCCTGGATGATAATTCTCCGTAATTCCTTTGTTTCATTTAAAACAACAAATTTGCAACCCTTTGTACAACAATAAAGGCGTTTTACGCTTTTGTTTTACAACACGGCACCGTTTACTGAAACCCCGATACCCAACAGCTATTAGTGAGGGGTAATAATTTAACAGGAGGGCTGGGGTTGCTCTCCTCAGTCACCAGCGGTACCTCGCTATTCTGAGCGGGTATTAAATGTTATTAAACTGACCCTTCCAGACAGCGACAGACAGAGGTGGCTGGGTTGTAATCACTGGGTAGAGCAGACAGGCTGATTTACAGATTATGATCAACATTCTCACGTATGCGTTAAGGATACTCAGGAGAAGGGGTGAACTGCCTCACAAAGACCCAATGATAGATTATCCATCACTCCTATCTCCTAATGAATCTCCAACACTTATTTGTGAAATGGTGCAGGTGGCCAGGGGTGCCAGTAAGCGTCATAAACAGGCATTACCGATTGTTCAGACTGAGGAGAAACTTGAACTAAAAATCATTTAATAGTCACATCCACACTACATTCAGTATACCCAGGATTTGTCTTATTTTTACAGCTTACATGCAGTTATTTATCTTCCGCTGTGCCAGTTTAAAAACTAAAACCCTTCCATGATAATTTCTAGCATTGATCCAAACCACATTTAGCAGCGGACATGTATGTTTTTGACATTTTAGACAGCTTGTTATACTGCTTTATATCAAGCCAACATGGATGGATTTTATATTCAAAATGAATATTTCTGGTTAGTTCCCTCAACACTTGCTGTCATTATTTGTTGTGGTTAAAAACCGAAGTCCCTGTTTTGAGGCTAACACACATTACTCTATAGAATTTGCATTAGATGTGACCAGATTGAGCTTAGCTTATGTAAGGCAAGGGGGGATGGCATGGATATAACCGAGGTCGGGCTACCTCTCTTCATCTTCCTCAGGTCTGATGAGAGTCGGGTACTCATTTACTGTTGTGTTAACAGAGGGAGCTTTTGAAGATTCTGTGCACGGGCTGTTTTGAACCTGGGACCTTCCGTGCCAGTGATAGGCGCTCTAACCACAGGGCCACACGGCCTCATATAAGGCCCACAATATCTGGAATTGTCTCCGAAAGGGTAAGCCCCTTAGGATAACTAGCAAATTTCACAATTAAATCATCCTATTTTTGAAAATCCATTGCTAACACCATGATTGGTAGACTCAACAATAAATGGAGATTCCACTAATGGGGGAATAATCTCCAGGGATTTTTCTAACATCAAGTGGCTCATCGTATTCTTTTACCTAACGACTGAGCGAAATAATCAAGTTTAATTTGCCGGGATGATCCAGGATTTAGTGGACGAGTTACACTGAGATTGATTGGGTCGTACGGGGCAAGTGAGCTATCATGGCATGCTCGGATAGCCATTGCTTGCGATGCTGACAGTGTGAGTGAAGAGCGCGCGTGTCAATGACCGGGGCTGACAACCTGATTTTGATTGAATTATTAACGAGTAAGTGTGCCAATGATACAGTTACGAGTTCAAATGATAAAATTATCATTGTGACATTTTGAGCGCATGACCCAATCAAGATAACACAATGCTTGAGCTCAGAGATTAGCGATTGACTCAATCATTAGCCAATAAGAATAGCCGGCACAGTCACATGACTTTGGTATGTATAAATCAAACCCACTCAACATTTCAGAGGCATAATTCTACCAGCAACGTAGGAAGCTACACTATACGGATACCATACAAGAGGGAGGATGACATCGCCAGTAATATACAGAACACCGGAAAACAGAATCAAGAATTTCTCACCAGTTTCGCAGACGAAAAAAAAATGCAGACGAACATTGTACACGCCGCGGACTAAAGCTGCTAAACAGATACGCACAGCCACCTGCAAGGTAACCCAGCTAAACCAGACTCTACGCGCACTGTATGATAGACGAGACCTGAGTGGACGCCGCTCACAAACACTAGCAGAATACAGAGCAAAACTAAAAATAGCTACCGTAGAATCGGTCAAGTGCATGTTCGTGGAATACATAGAAAGAAAGGCCGAGGAGCTAGCTGGACACAACGCCGACAGCTGTTATACGACACTAGATATGACAGAGTTCATCACACCAACCAAGACTTGATGCTTGGGAGCCTTCCCAAAATGTGCCAAAGATCATGGAGTGATCCACGAGTTGCCAAAGAGATGGGAATGCTGCAATATATTAACATATTGGTCTTTTTGAAGGCCGCAAATCATAAACTTTTGAGATATTGTTCTTTGCTCAAGTGTCCGTGCCAACAAGACCGAGAAACCCCATTATTCAGATAATAAAAATATAATCTGTTCACATTGTCCATCTATGCAAGTAGACATCACTATACACCCTTGAGATCTATTCATTAGCATAAGTATGGATATGGTAGCAATATGGGCAAATATGAGATGAAACTAATGGCGGTCTGCTAATGTCGCAGCCATCCTTATCCATTGGCTTACAAGGGTAGCAGTTAACAATACAAAAGGAGACAATCTCCAATGATCCATCAGAGTAAGCTTTGGCATTAATTTGCAGTGAATTTGCTGAGTTCCAAGGAGTAAACTCCACTGTGATGAAATGGCATTTTATAAGTGACATGGCGTACAAACTGATAACCCGCCAAAGCCGGAATTGTCATTCACTAGCCAACATTCCAACTGCTGTTTAAATCAAATTCTATTGTGCTAAGTCTTGTTTGAGTTATGCTTCCATGCCATGTGAGCAAAGCTTTGTAGGAAATAGACTGGCTTATTCAAAGAATATAGCGGCTAATTCAAAAGGTAGGGGGTATAGTTTACTAATAATGATCAGTGCTTTAGGCGGTAACCTAACATTAGGCCATAGTCTATCTCACATGACACTGGGCAAAACTAAGACACAAAAGAGATCATAACTTTGGCACATTTAACAAACCAAACGTCGCCAGTGCGCTCTGGTGTGAGTGTGAAAATGTTGGTGCAGTAGTTCTGGTCTAGACAATAATCATGCATAGTGATCTAATAAAGCGTTTGAGACAGACATTGAATCTTCTCATGCAGGGTTTTACACACGGAGAAAATATTTACAACATATTCATTCATGCATTGACTGGTATTTTGGGTACCCAACATAACTGCTAAGGAGTTCAAATGCTTTACTCTTAGGTACCACTTGTTAAAAGTGCAATTGCTCATTTTCAAACAATCTTCTCGCTAAATTTGGGATAGCGGGATAACCCGATGGCTAGAGCGCTTTGGTCAGGATCGAAAGATCCTGGGTTCAAGTCCTACACCTACTGAGCACCCACGGTGAGAATGAACTCCTCACATAATTTCTAGCTCCTACCATTCCAAAAAGCCTCAGGCTAAGGATATTCAGTAAGTGGGATGGATGATATGCACCGAGCAAACAAATTTCTAGCCAGCAAAATATTTGAGGGTGGGACATTTTCTTTAAAGAAAATGTTACTAGTTTTCCTCAGTAGCCAATAGAGTATTGGTCAGAATCGGAAGACATGTCTGTGAAACCTGTGATACCAGAAGCAATGCCATAATGATAGGAAGAGGCTAATCAGGAGGGTGAAATTCCATGAATGCTGCTGATGGATTTAGGGTAACTTCTGCAGCCTGTGGTACCTGGTCTAATTAAATTACTTCCTGATATGTAGCATTTCAGTGGAGATAAGACCCATGAGGGTGATAAAATGATCCTCCTCCTCTATAGGATAACTCCGTGTGAGGGTGATAACGAATGGATAGGAATTCTCACACTATGTACCTGATAATGACTTATAACAGCAGGGTGCATCCAGATCATCCATTAAACCCAGCTCCTATCTCCATCCTTCATTCACTGATATCTACAAGATAATCATCTTGGGTTGAATAACCACTGCCGTTGCCTTGCACCATAGGTACAGGCTCAGAGATAGTATACACGACATAAAATAAATGAGTGGAAATAGGCCAGAGGCAAATTTATGATCAATTTTGCCATGAGGTCACTGTAGAATGGTGACGCGTACTGAAGTAAATTCCCATAGGCGAGTTGACAGTCGGATATTACGGGTTCAAACCCTCACAACCGACCAGTGGGGCATTACAGCGATGCTGAATGGGCCAATTTGCTACTGTGTCAATAGGGGCGGGCGTAGACAGGCACATATCCTGCTGTCACCCATGATGACAGCAGTGGGAACTCATCTGGTAGAGTCAGAAAGCACGTGGTGAACAAAGATAATGACGGGTTAACAGTCGTTCTTTCGTATGATGTCGGTGTGTAATTAGCACACTGGTCTGTTTCTATACTCTAATTACAAGGGTAAATAAAGTCACAATAAGAGAGCAGTGCATACCAAGTCACAGTTCAAGTGGCCAGCTCTCATCACAAACAATTCCCAGGGGTGCTACATGCGAGAGTTATTTTGCCCTCATACGGTTCATCACATTCTGGTGTGATCCCAGTCACTCTGATTCCCATACAACAATACTGTGCCAGTGAGTAGATAAGTTAAAACAAAAATCACAACCTCGAATGGACATTGGCCATTATGTTCAGGCCTGTCCGCATGCAGGTAATGCAGGCTGGAGTTGCCCATGTCTAGACAAACAACACCTGGACTGATTGCAGTTCGGTCTGTCCCCAACACAAATATCACCGATCACTTGAAACAATAATAGCAGTTTAACTAAGCCGTGGCTATAGGATCAAAGATCAGCAAAGGCAAACGTAATTTATTTAAGTTGATACAAAACTGTTTACGCAAATACAATGCCAGCTTACAAGTGCCAACAGAACTTAATCTTTTTCTATTGATTTTCCTGCGTACAGTATCCACGGTTACTGTGATCAACAACTTTTCAAATCTTGCTACACGCTACTGTGTCTATAGAAGTATTTTATCAGTTAGCCTAGCTGATCAGCCTGCCATGATGTTGATATCCTGCAGAGCCCTAGCATTGCAACATCTGTGATGACAGGTCCCACTTTAAGCTAGCATCGCTGCAATGAAGAACTGAGAAATGCAGCCCTGTTAAAGATGAAATGCCTTGAAAGGCATATATGGAACTCCGGGAAAATATTTGCGATGATAGGTCCTGGTTTAAGCTTACTGCTGTAACGAAACACTGACCGATGCAGACCTTTCAACCTGAAGGGCATGATATGCGAATTAAATTATCATAAGATTGACTGGTAATGCAGATTAATGCTTTACCTTGACAACCAGCAGAATCAAGGACATCTAGGGCCAGGTCGGAAATGAGAATGCACTTCTTAGCAGCGCTGGCTTCTAGCTGTTGAGATACTTACCAAAATCATTGTGTTGAATTCAAATCTCCATGCTAGCGGAGATTTCGAAGAGCCGGATTTCTCTTTCTTACTTTTCAAACTTATTCCAGCAGCCTATGGTGACAGTAGTCTAGTGCAATCATTGATGTCTCACATGCAGTTTTTGCCGTTTCGCATTGACTTGGCGAGTGATATACTGTGAGACTAAATTGCACGATTGTCAGAACCAGTCAGAGCCCAATACACAGCCAGAAGTTAATCGAGGACTTTGACGGAGAGCAGCTTACTCACTATGGAGCAATTGTTGTCTAACTCTTCACAGAAAGTGTTCAACGGGGTTATGGCATAGGTGATATCCGGACTGGTATTCTATATCTGACTGCTTTGGTGTATTGCAGTTAAAGTCATAAGGAGAAATTATGCAATAGAATACAGTGTACTAGCCACAAGCTCAAATCTTTCAAGTTTTCTTTTAGTTGTGACTGGTCCAATAATTATAGAGGAAAATGACGGTTCAAGTCCAATGCCAGAACTTGCCTAACAATTATTCTTTTTGGTCGGCACACGCCAATTCCAAAAGATACAGTCGGATTACATGGTTAATTCTAGCAGATTATAAACAGGGCTGTAATCATCACAGGATCTCGCAGTCAAGTACTCGTTCATTCTCATTATCTGTTACTGACTACCATAATTTAGCTGGATCACACGCTACTATAATTTGTGTAAACCCCAGCACGGGAATTTGTCTTCTGTTCGTACACAAACACCTTCATTCACTCCAAAATAGTTTCAGTCTGGTTGTGCATATCATACAGTAAATCTCACGAAAAAGCAGCAAGTATCTCCTAAATATGAATTAGTTTCCAGAAAAAAGTCACCGACCTATTAGATCCTGTAGTACATGGCATCAAAGAATCCAAATACGCCAAGGCTCTCAGTTCAATTTCAATACTTCACGACTGGACTATGAGTGAAGTTTGTGCTTAATGCCAAAACTTGTGTAATTGGCAGTCTCTACTGTTGGATTGCACAGTTAGTCCTATAGGGCCGTAACCATCCAGGTCTTGTGTTCTTTTATCTCATTCTCTGTCACTGGTTGCCACAACTTGGTAGAATAATGGCATAGGGCGAATCTGTATTATTCTCATTCTCATTCCCTATGCAATGCTTTCCAGTTTTGGTTGTAAACATGCATATCATAATGCATTGAAGAATGCCATTTGACTTGATAGATCCACAAGACGGCAAGAATGCAGCGGAATAAGTTTGATGAGATAATCATACCACTACTGCAGTGCATGCCATATTTTCTATCCGCCAAGCTGAAGTTATCGTGGTGATGCGTTGTAACCAGCACCATGCAGAAAACTATTTGAGTTGAGTTCGAGGTTAGAAATTGTATAGCTATAACGATCAGCCCCGCATAGCCACAACAATCAGCCCCTTTTGACGGCACACCCCAATCCCCGACACATTGGATTACTGATTTAATCACTGTGGATTATAACAGGGCTATAATCATCGCAGAATCTCGCGTTCGAGTGCTCGTTCATTCTCATTAGCTGTTACTGACCACTATTATTTGTGCCATCATGAGGGTCTGTACTTTGTCCTGTTAAGGACAACTGGGTTTTGTTCCCTACTCATTGATTCCGGACGTTTCAGTCTTCTGTTATAATTTGAAGAGGAAAAACTGCATCGGGACACAAACAATAAATAAATATCAACAACTGTCTTACGGCGAAACTGCGAATATGTCGATCAAGGTTCCATTAGAGATTTACTTACCTGTCTTAGTTCATGCCAATGCATGATTAAATTGCTTTGCCCAACAGGCGGGTGATTTACTGTGAAATTATATGGGATTTACATAACTTTATAGCCATTTATTGTGAAGGTGCGAATATTGGATCTCGTGCTGGAGTGGTCGTTGAAGAACTGTAGATTACATGTTATGGACATTATGTCTTACAGATCAAGCACTCTGTGCAAAGACTTGGGAACAACATTTCAGATAACCCGTCATATTTGTTACACATTTGTGAGGTATCAGAGGATAATAAACTCATTGGAGGTTGTATTTCATAATACCAGAAGTTGCATAATGATAAAATTTACAGAACTGCATACACTATCTGATATAACATACTTCCAAGGTCTGTACAAACGTATAGTACCAGGTTAGAATCTATTATTACCCATCCTGTGAAACCCTGGACCACCCAGGAATCCATTATTGTTCATCATGTTGTTACCCATACCAGCGTTATTTTGCCACCCCATACCAGGACCCATCTGATTAGGGCCTGTACCTGGATTCATCACATTAAAATTGCCCATGGGGTTCATTCCCATCATATTGCCCATCATTGGGTTTACTGGACCACTGTTCTGAAATCCTCCTGGTGGAAACTGGGTACCACTTGGAGCATTCACAATAGCTGGGGGATTATTCATCAGCTGGTTGAGTGCTGCCTGAAATTCTGGTGAAGGATCGGTATTTGGAAGCTGCATTGACAACATTTGCTGAACTTTATCCATGGGAATATCCGACGATTTACTATTAGAATTGGGTTGATCACCAAGGAGCCCCTTTTTTGGTGTAGCAAGTAACGCTGCACCACTGGCCCCTCTGGATCTATCTCGACTTCTTGACCTACTACGATTGCGAGCAGGGCTGGACGCGCGATTCGGACGGTCCTGGCGCACTATCTCGTACTTGCCATACTTTGACCGGCTTTCACGATCACCTCGCGCCTCTGATATTGGCGGATTCTGCAGCAGAGGGAGTTTGTCTTCTTTTTTCTTCAATGCGAAGCTCACCGGAGCAGAGGGCTGTGTTCGAAGGGACTTTTTAAGCCATTCAGGAGAACGTTTTCCTTGCTTGGCTTTTCGCAAATTCTGTGCAACTTCTAGATTGAGTAGGGTGGTTGCGTTGGCACTTGGATGCAGCCCATCTCGCAGGAAAGCGTCTCGCAAAATGTACACCCCATTTTCATTTGAGAAGATTTTGGCTGCTAACTGGCAAGTTATCATGCCATTAGTACAGTTTATCTCATCAATAGCCATATTGATGTTTGCTACTTGCTTGTTCAGCAGTAGCTGCATCTTAGGGTAAGATTCCTCCTCTCGAAGCTGTTTGGTTATTTTGTTTTTGAGAAGGAAAGCATTGTGCTTGGCGAAGCTCATAGGTGGAAATGTGCAGAACAGCGGCAATATGTTCCTTTCTTGAAGTGTGTTTGATGCCCACTGGATTTTGGACAGAAGGAGAACATCCCCGGAGTCCCGCAGGACCACTTCGCGATACCCATTCCCTTGCTTTACATCTAGCAAATCTGTTACTCCAAAAAAGAAATAACAGCAAACTCTGAACTGGTGCAGAGCCTTGATATCCAGAAGGCGGAGCGCGGCGGTGACAAGATCCTCGAGTCTTCCATTTGGAATAATCTCTCGTTCATCAAATGCTCGGAGGTCAAGGCTTTTGGCCATAGAGTGACCAACAAAGGCAAATTTCTCCGGGCCCTGAAAACAATTAGACAAGGACAGTCAGAGATGTCAAAACAACTGAAGCACCTAACGTCATATGTCTACAACCTCAAAACACCCAATACAGATAATTTCACCAGGGCTTTCAACTGTCGGAGCGCTGTCACTGCCAACACAAGCTGTATTGAAACAGGAGTTACAAAAGTATTCTATTGTGAATATCACACCAGTACGACTGACTGACCAGGCACACTGTTCATTGGTATCAACATATTTGCAGAATGTGTGATTCACACTAGTTAAAATAAGTTGACTCTGCGATATGTATTTCTAGAGGGGTGCAGAGCATTGTGCTCTCAGGGCTGCAATCAGTTAATCTACGTGCACTATGAATAGTCATCCCTCAGACTACACCACTTTCCCAGTAGTTTCAGCAAAATCACGAGAGTCAGGGAGTCGCTCCCAGAGTGTGTGTACGCATATCAGGCATGCACAACCAATTTCTGATTTGAGACATCCAGTATGAAAGTACATCAGCTACCTCACACTTTTGACATTACCAGGATATGTTCACGTATAACCTGCTAGTAGCTGAAGGTGAAAGTGTGATGAAAACGGATCCTCTCACTGTTTCACACGAGCTTAGCACAGTCATCATCATAAGCCATAACTGATTGCCATAGGATCAGTTAGTCAGCCCAGCTGAAGGTCTAAATGTGACTAAGGCTATACAGATCCCTTCACAGTTACACACGAGCTCAACACAGTCATCACCATAACCGATGACTGATCAGGAGAGGATCAGTTGAGCTGACTTGATGACCTAGCCAACAGTAGTCAATCGGCAGAGGTAAACAGAAAGATTGACTACCCCACTGGGAAATGGATACCCATAGACTGAAGTTTTTACTGTATTTCAGGACTAAGATCCATCCAATAAGTCTTTGTACGGTGAGTGACGCGTGCCTTGGGCCAAACTGATCAGCAAAACTGAGTTGACGAGGCGAGTCTCTAATCAGTTGGAATACAGTCCATTTTGAGTGACTAGTGGACTGAGATTGAAGTTGAGACCTGAACTGAAAACTTGGCTCAAAGCCAAAGATGTCGCGTATTCTTTGCTACTAATGTCAGAATAGAGTGCGACTGTAGACCGATAAGAAAGACATAATCTGTGACGCCCAAGCTGAAAGACATGAAAGAGAGATGCCAACGGAGGCAATAGACAGGTGTTATTGTATGGGACAGTTTTTGGACTTACGGCCAGCGATGACTGAGAGACGAGATAAAGCCCGGTTTCTGCGGCATACTTATGCCCGGTCATCTCTTCCTCAACAATCTTAACTACAAAATAAAATAACCATCATAAAGAATAATAATAACAGTACCCCACAAACAAAAATAACATTTTAGGTGCATTCGCGTGCTCAGCTTTTTCACAACCGAACTGGATTTCGGTCGCAAAATCTGCTAAACTGCTGAAGCGAGCAAGCGCATGCACCTAATGTTCACATGTACTTTCAAAATGTAATTCGGTTGACTTCGACTTGCCAGGCTTCCACAGTTGCACAATGTTTTGCCTAAGACATACCAGAGGCAACACGTTGCTCTATTTCCTTTCTTCTTTCCTCGAGAGCTTTGGCTTGCTCTGCTCTGACAAGTTCCTCAGCAGCACGTTGTTCCTGCTGCAATAATCAAAACACAAGCGATCATAGCCACAGTGTGACGCAACCAGAAAAATCCGCCAGTCTAGTGAAAAGCAGCACTGAGCACCACAATTTTTTTAACTACCATTAAGGCCCATTAGATTG
>Ga0224511_10003076_pt1 | contig 11771 bp, 5 predicted proteins | sample SF_May12_sed_USG_2_FD_169988 | JGI IMG/M metagenome (GOLD analysis project Ga0224511, IMG submission 169988) | Sediment microbial communities from San Francisco Bay, California, United States - SF_May12_sed_USGS_8_1 | ecosystem: Environmental > Aquatic > Marine > Sediment | place: USA... | reverse complement strand
GGTCACTACCTACATGCATCTTTTACTTTACAAGTACGAATAAATATATAGTTATCGTCCTAAATATAACGAATCCGCATTAAAGTCGGGGGAAAACTGTTAAATCTTTAATTTACCATTTGTCCTTTTCTTATGTAAAAAGACCTATTCCATATTCTATATGTGAACGATTTCCCACTGGAGTTTAACGCTCTCATTTGCGCAGACATGACGACGTTGATATGTCTGTTAATGTCAGGACAATGCTTGACTTCTTGTCTGTTCCTCTTTCAGTGAGCCATTTAATATCGGTTAACGCACGGGAGGCGCCTTCTTACAACTTTGCACTAATACCACAGTTTACGCGTTTGGATTGGGTTGGTTTTGTTTGGAATAAACGGTAAACGCTAAAATTATTTTAGAGTTAGGTTTAAATTACCGATGTCCACGTGACTTTATAATTAATATTTGTATAATTAAGTATCAAAACATATGCCCGTTAATAGCTGCGTTAAGTGTATAAGAATGTGTTTTACGCGGTGTTTTAAATACTGGTTGAATACGATTACATTTTGCTTGTAAACTGTGTTTGGCCAAACCGTAACATGTGCCGATTGCGTATTATCTTGCTAGTTACTGACACGGTTCTGCTCGATGTGGTCGAATGTAAATGCTTGGATGATCAATCCAAATCACCAAAGTTATAGTATGTGTGTACTATTCCATAGTAATAAACACGTTTAAGCAATTAATATACGTATGCATATATAACATTTTTCACTTATAACAAAGAAGTATAATAATTATGTGTACATGTTATTACTATAGAATACTTGGTATTAAAATGATTTCATTTGCTGGGTATGCGTAAAAAAATTCTATATTTGCATATTCATAACAGAATGTTGTTAATGGGCTTTAATAAACCATGTAAAACAATGTTGATATTTAAACTTAAAACATTATCCGACACAACACTTGTTATATGTGTCGCAGAAAAATGTTTCACTTAGTCCGATGTGCAATTAATGCGTTTTCTGTTACAATTACTGTTGATTCATTTGTTATCCTTTTTTAGATTAAAAAAACCTAACCCGTATAATCAACTTTTTATGCAATACGCTGTTATAACTGCCTTAGTTATAGCGACCAGAAACTCCATTTTGTGGTTATAACTGTAACAAAACAACTTACTGATAATAATTTTATTCGAACTTGTCAAACAAGAAATATGTGTCATTTTTCTAATTCCAAAACTGTGTCTGTCGCATTGATATCATCATATTACCGACGTAAAACAGAATAGCTTAGAGAATAGTTCTATATAACGGAAGTGTACAGAAAAAATATAGTGGAGAACGTTCTAGCTATACAGGTTTACAACATTCTTTCTTTGAACATCATTTCAATTGATATTATTCAATAGGCCGACCGATTGATGAAGTTGTTGTCATAACTTTGTGTAAACAAAAATAAAACAAATGAATATAATATTTAGTTGTTGTTTTTTTTTAATTGGCAACAAAGTTAGAATAATAAAAATGATGCGTATTATCACGCGTTAAATTCGTCTTCGGGAAAATAACAGAAATGAAGCAATTATTTACGAACCTAACAAACACACAACAATAATGAGTTATCAGGTGGGATACATAAGTGTAACATTTAATATCGACAAATAAATTAATCAAACAAGCAAGTTAATTAAAAGCTTTTAAAAACTGGAAAACAGCAGACGCTGTAATGTGGCCATATTGAAAAGATAATTAATGCCAATATGTTTTGTGATGATTGCGAATAATACTTGTGGTAGACCACATTTGTTTATTCAAGACTGAATAACGGGACAAAAAACGTTCAAATACGTATACATATACACAATTTGTCAAGTTACAATATTAAACAGATAAATGGTAACCTTGTACAAATGAATATTGTTTTAAAAGTTATATTGACAGTAGTCTGAATTATATTACAATCAAAGACTGTAATCAAGTAGTACATGGTTATGTAAATAAAGGGGTTGGTAAAACGGTGGTTGCTAAGTGGAGGCATCCACAATGTTTGGATCAACTAATTGTGAAGATCTTTAATCAGACGATTTAATATGTACTGACGTTACTGTGTGCCAATTAATAATTTTACCATCTAAAATATCGTGTTATGATTTTACTTATGTCAGTCACTTCTTTAAGACGAAATTTCCAGACAATTTTATAATTGCAAACTTCAATCATTTTAAATTGGAATGTCTATTTAAATACTCCGTCCTTCTCCAAATATGTCAATCAATGTCATAAAATATTATCCGGAGTCTATCAAGTTCCGTTTATATACCTCTCGGAATAAATGCAATTGTGACAAGAGTCTGAAAGTAACATGACTTTGATATTATCATCTGAGCATGGATTCTATATTGACTGCGAGCAAGTCAATCTAATTTTGTATTATGTGGTCCAACACTTAAGAATGTTTCGAAGTGCTTATAAGAAAATGTTGATGCAGATGCTTGTACGAGGGTCGACGCTTGTTTTAATACATATGACCTACATTCGTTTTTATTTCAAGTGAATTGAATTCAATTTCTATTTGTAAATTCAAAATAACGATAATAATAAAACACAACGCATTTGCTCTTATCTGCAACATCACTGATAGGCCCTTCTTCAGACCCATTATAGTGTTATCCATTGTAAATATGTATGAGATAATCTTTGACTATTAATGCCAAACTATTAATTTATGTATAAAAGCAATCTCTCACATGAAACGACGTTTGAAATAAATATATGACATATCCATTTACTAGTATTCGTTTGTTTATTTGATAAAATGTTTGTCATGGATACCAGTTTAGACGTTTATGTGTATTTCTTCATCTGATGTTGAAAAAATGCTATTACTGACGCCACTGTGGTGATACCTTTCTCTGGCGCCAGTGGAATTGGTACAAATAAAATGATAAGTAAACAACGTCCTGTTCCTCAGAAGAGAAACTATGTGCACGCTCCTGAGCTTACGTCAGATACCTGTATTTCAACATGCACTTCATTGGCATAAATTATACCCTTTTACAATTGCATTTAAAACATTTTATTTATTTTCCAAAAATAGATTTCTCAAATATTAATATCTGTTTGGTACTTACTTCCTGATGTCAATATAGTTGAATGTTACTATGAAATTGTATATGTGTATTATTTGAAATAACTACTATTTAAACAAAACGAACGCCCTCTTTTGTGACATCACTGTGTGTATAAGAAAAAAGAAAGAAACATCTATTTAATAGTATAATAATTTGTAGTACACAAATGCAACAAATGTCCGTTAAGTACACTAATCAATTGTTGTCAGCCCTGTTCATTGCTCAATACTACCGTTAGACGACTGTGTATGATATAGTTGATTATTTTAATATGCAAAAATAAGTTTTAGTAATCATTATTAATGATTATTTAAGAAAGGAGTACAACACGTCAAAATATATATGCAATTATGGGTATTTATGTTGAATGTTTGATTTAAATAAAATGTCTTTGTGAAGGTACGAGCTTATTTTACACAATGTTTTATTTTTAAATTAAAATAAATTAAATCGGTATATTCCTAATTGATTTAATTAGTACAATAAGCATTTAACGTTACTGTGTATAAATAACATATGGTAATGTTGTTTCAATTTACAAATTATAAAATTCAAAACGACATACACTTGGTATTGGTAGACTAAACTGTTTACACTCCAACTGCACGTGTCTACGATTAACGCATTGCCCCTAATAGCTTTCATCACCCGATGAACGTCAGTATCTACAAATATTTATCATGTAAGTACGTTTTTGATTGGTCTAACGACATAAATGGCGCGAAAACGTACGGACGTCAACAACACCTATGACGTTACGTCAACTTCCGTTTTAGCCATTTTAGGAGTTAACATTTCATATCTTAACATTTTAAAAAGTTTTACATCAAAACAAATGAAACACAATGAGGTGTAAATAAAAGTGATACATTTCGTGTTTGATAGGTTTACATGTACAGAGTGGTGAACGTCATAAGGGCTGGTTTAAGCCCGCGTGGAGTCCACACTCTTTAACCATCCCTAATGACGTTCATCAGTCGGTGAACCTATCAAACACGATTCTTTTTCCTCAGGTTTGGTGTTTAACAATACCTGTGAATACTCATGCCACATTGCACACACTGAAACATTAACAAAAGGCCAAACATTACAAAATTGAACTCATATTTAAAAAGAAACATGAGTTTACTTCAAACATTGAAACTGAATTTTCGTGTAATCGTATTTGCGTACGTTACCTACAAAAAAATTGAGAAAACGAATCTTATTGAGCTGTACACATTTGTAATTTTGACAAGCGCTTAGTTCTCACTCATTGTGCTTTTAAAACAAGTTCAGCGCCTAAATTTGCAACACGGGATATTGTGCATGAACAGCTGCAGTCAATGCAAGTCGCCATTCAAACGAATCAGACTTAATCTTCATTACCAGGACGTGCATAATGAAAACTGTTCTCTGTAATCAATACACTACTATTCTCAAAAGGCTATACTAATTGCAACATATTTCCACATCAAACTGGTAGTGCAATATTATGTTGTGTTATCACGCGTTAAATCGACATTTGGGAAGGGCAACACAAGTGCCACACTCAGTTCATGAACATCTACCTGTTACAGTTATAACATAAATCATTTTAGAGTACTGCACGAAATGTTTTGAACACAAAACAGTTTACATGATCCAAATGATTCCCTGTAATTTTAATCATAAGCATATCGATATGATCAACACAACCAATATAACAATAGTTCTGCTCAACGAGGTTACTAATGTTTGTTTATCACATTAAATAACACTTGGATTTTTCTGTAGTATTTTCTTGTTATTTCATAGAAGTGTATGTTTCGGTTGTTACTTGATTTATTAATTAAAACCTATTAAAGCGGACTATTTTAGGACCATTTTGACATGGCATCCTTAAACCAGACTCTGTTTATTTCCATATCTCTTCGATTCATTAAATTAAAAGACGCAGTATATTTTAAAAAACCATCAAGACATTAAATAATGATGTCTATACCAAAAGAGAATTTTAACTTAAATAAATATCAACATGTTGATACAAGGTCATTATAAGGTATATTGCTATACAATACATAACAAAAAATATGTTTAGTATACTTGAAATAAGAAACATGATACATGACACTTCTTACTGCAAACATTTTTTCACAATTATCGGCGTAGTTCATTTCATCATCGAGAATATAGATATTGTTTCATGATTATAACGATAATGTGTATACAGTGTGTTTAAGTGATATCACTACATTTTATTTATGTACATAACAGACTATTAACAAATCATACATTCAGAACCAAGACAGTTTTATGCAGCCTATGTACATGTACCTACCATAACAGTGAAGATGCAATCAACTGACAAACTCTAGGTAAATGTCCGCTGTCTTGTTTGTAATCGACAATTGGGGGGGAAAGATATTGCTGTGTCGATAATTGTATGTGTAAGGGGCAAAATTATATGATATTAAATGTGGACGACGATTGCTTGATACAATGTATAGCGAAAATAATAGGCAATTTCGATTGGTGGTCAGATGTCTGCACTATATTGATTAACAAATAGTGAGCAGCTTAGTCGAGCAACACTAAACGGAGATTGCATTGCTAGGTTCTGAGTTGGAATAAACACTGTCTTTGCCATGTTGTAGCCAAGGCAAGTAATTATAGCGTGTGATTGGTATGTGTCACAATCCCTCCTTACCACGAAGAAATCCCAACTATTAACTTAAAGGAAGGAGGGACACAACAAGACAAACACGTTTCTTGTAAATGGCAATATAGTTAGTTCACTAATTAAAAAATACTCCATTGCTGACAGCATGAAATGTTTTGATTAACATATATTATAATATTTTACTTGTACAATGTACTTAATCATGTCAAAAATGCTATTCTGTTATGATGTTTTAGCGATCATATCGAACAATATTCCTAAAATAAAAATTTTGCAAACCACACGTTTTATAATTAGAAGGTAACCTGAATGTTGGTTGTGAACTATAGCATGTGTTCATTAATCTTCTTGCTGTTAGTTTGTTCTGAGACGAAATGTTTCAATGTAATAAACGTTAATAAAATAATCAGAGTTAAATGTTTAACAATTAGGAACTACTTTGCCATCTGGTATATCTTTATTTTACACTAAGTTGCACTTGCGGAATAATTGTTTTTCAATCGAGTTTACACTGGTTTTCAAAACAAACAAAATATGATATATAATATTATATCTAATCGAGCTTCACAAACAAACGTCTAGCTTATTTCAAAACACAAATTGAAGTTATATCTTATAGAGACGAGCTTAATTGAGTTTTAGACGTTTACACTGATGTAACCTACCTTGTAATAAAAGTAATATTATGGTGTTAAGCGCACATTGTCATGTTTCATTGTAACAGCGGTAAGACAATAATGCCGCATCATGATGAGCATCTCTTATAATATCGGTCAGTGACAAAAGGTACATGTAAGCTAACGTTTTGCCAATTGTGTAGGAAGCCAAGGCGGTAAAGCATTATTTCTGGAAAGCGTGCATTTATAAATATAATGATATATTAAATGGTTATCATCAATATATCATGTTTGTTGTTTGTTGATTCCTATAATGTTGCCTTGTCCCGTATAATTTAATGTTTTTTGAAGTGTCATCTTTTTTGTGTGTTGTTACATGTATGGTGCTCCAATTCTTTAATACTTTGTCTACATCCCTTTTCAAACAGTACTTCATAATACTGTATATTGTTTTGGAGTCATTTTCTTTTATTATATAATGTTGCAGTTTATAGCGCAACATATTCTTGTAACATGACATTAACTACTTAAATAGGTTAGACAAACAAATCACACTTATTATATAATAACGTAATTCGATGTAATTGTGGCAGTTTTATCAACTTATATGGTCTGCCAAGAAATGATGCACGGCTTGGAATCAATTGAAACTAAACACCCTGACGTTGATGGATCACCAATTTATATTGAAGATGTAATTGGACAAATCTGCCAAGAAAAGAAAAAGTCCTATCTTTAACGGAGGTGGTATAACATTTTGGTAAACCAACGTATCTGATTTATTAATTATATATGTATGAATTCTTGCAATAAGAATCCAATTAAAATGCGAGTAAAAATCCATATTATTGGTGTAAAATGTGTTTAATTGAATTGATGAAAGGGAAAGCCCGCAGAAAGCAAAGCTTGCATGGGAAAACAGCAGCCTCGGTTTTATTGAAGCAGTTAATCAGTGAAAATGAGTCTGAAAATGAAAACATATATTCTGCTCAAAACTGGAATTCATGTTTTTAATGCCTAATTTGATATAGTATCTTGCTAACAAATGCTAACCATGTTTTAGACACAACTAGGAAACGACAACACGGACAAAACAATTATGTTACTAGTCTCAAAATGACGTTTAACATATAGAGTTGTAATGAAAACGAATAACATTATTAAGGTTATTAACTGGTGTCACATTATATGGAACCCAACCGTCATTTACAACCAACACGGTGAAGTACTGTTCGAGACCTATCCAACTGATGTCATCAAAGGTACACAGTTCTAATTTGATTCAAATGCAATATAATACATTATGTAAGTGTACACTATACATTGTTCACCAAAGTTATCATCTAACTAGGCTTTCTGAATAGTCCGTTCTTGCTAATGAACTGTAATCAATAAAATTAAACAATGTTCGGCTCAGACTGAGTTACTAATTTAGTCTGCAATGGACATTACAATGGCAAATGATGATCAAATGCAACGGGCTGATACTAATGTAATAGATTGTATTGCAAGTGATATCAACCGTAAAATGAAGACAAAATTATCAATATATGTCAGATATAATTATCTGAACGATTTGTTTTGCCCTTTTTGCTCCATTATTTAAATTGTACTTATATACTGAAGTTATTAAAGATAGATGCTTTAGAAAACAGAAATGACACACACTTTACCCCTATAAAACATAATGTGTGCACATCAATGTAGACTTCATCAATTTGATCTAAAATTGCAATTATGTTTGTGTCGTTGGAAGGCTAAAGCAAATAATTCCATGTAAGTGCACATAGTGTTTATGATAACAGGGATAAGATGATGCCATATTCTTGAAATGAAGGTCAAATGTGCCGTGGTTTTGCCCCTTTTTGTTAACACTTTGTTATTCTGACAAAGCATCCGAGGGCAACACAAGTCTCCTGCTGAACACCAATCTACTAAATAATGGTTCTAAATTTAAACCAAGTTCGTGCATGCAATTCGTTATGTTTGTGCAAAGTTTACCTACATTCAAAAGGTTTTTTCTCTTAACGAATCATTTATCATCTGCTTAGTGTAGCCACCATTAATGTATAAGTGGGAATCTGATAGTTGGAGCCCAGCATACTGTGTAAACGTGATAAGGACATGCAAACTAAAGTATGTATTTCAACCAAAATGTGCAGTTAAGTGTTTATTTATTATTAAGAAAAGAAACAGGTGTACCAAACTACCAGTTTCGTGAGTCGACCTAGAAACAAGTGTGTGCTTACTTTTCTCGTAATGTTAAGTGGCCACATAAACTATTTTATTTACAAAACAAAATGCTTGACTATATAAACTGAATATAGCCATTTCTCTTAAATCCATTTAAAAATGAGATGGACTGCATAGGGAATGAACGGCCGAGGAGGATTAAAATAAGTTAGGATATCTTGCTTTGCAGTCGACCTTAAATATTAGTATAAACTTGAACAATCCCATATGCCTTAAACGTCCGTAATATGAACCAACGTTGCACCGGTTATATTAAACTGATGAAAGGGAAAGCCCTCAGGAAACATAGCCTGCACGAGAAAACAGCAGCCTTGGTAATGAATGATGCCACACCACTGACGCCCCCTAGCGCATGAGCAGAACTCCATTTTCAAATGTAAACTAATATGTTTAATTCATGATTTCATTTGAATGGTCGATTATTTGGCCGTCCAAGGGGTAATATCGGTTGGAAACGGAATGCAATCCTGTATGTAGACTGTTTTTAGTTTCGCATTTGCTTTTACTTTACTAGAATGTTCTGAATTATTGGTCTGTGTTTTTGTTTTGGTGAATAATTTGACAGAACAATAAAAATTCGGAATTGTGAGTCATTAAAATTCAGCTAGTAAAATTCCTACTATTTCTAAAGTGACATTTCCTCTGTTATTAAAGTTTGATATTATCACATACACATTTTCAATGCATACTTGGTTGTAATAACATGACATTTACGAAATCCTGAGTTTGATACTCTGTACGGCCTTATATGTACATTATGTGGTTAATTGGAACAAAACATACGAGTTTACGGTAATTCGCCTTTTTACTCTGCAAAAACAAGAAAAGAGCACGATAATTTACGAATACAATATTGGTACCGGAAACGATAATTTGTTGATACCTAAATGTTTGTATATGTTAACTGGCGACCGTGATATGAATAATCGGTTTAAAAACGGCGTAAATCATTAACAAAATTATTCAAACAACAACTTACCTGGTATTTTAATGAATGTTTTTCAAATTAACAGGGATATATTGTGCTTGTGCTTAATTGTTTGCTGCTTTTGAAAACATGTTTGGCGCAAATAATGCTTAATTCAAGTCGTCTGCAGGAAATTTGTTATCGGTATAGACGCGTATTCAAACGAAATTACTTCCTACTCCATGACATAAGCAATACAGCTTTAATTAATGCCTGTCTAGCTGCATTATATTGGGACACTGTCCTTGTTTATAAATAAGATAAAATAATATATATGTGCTAAGTTGCATTATCAAGACTTCAAATAGAGTAATTACAGTTGTCTGTTGTATACCAAATATATGTGGAATATAGAGATTAGGTACAACTTTTAGTAAAAACATAATGTTTTATACACTATCATACACGTATGTTATAACAGTTAAGTGACACCTTTGGCAGCCAACAAGAATAAATCATTGATTAATCAAAGTACAAACATGTGCAATGTCAACAAAATGTGTTGATGAGTTGTTGAGATTTCTTTAAAGATGCTATGCCTGAATATTTTGGCCAGACTTGTTAAAAACTTACATTTGAACCATACTTCAGTAAGGAAATATACTCCCGAGTGTGGGAAGACAAAAATTAAAATGAACAAACAAAGTTGCCAAATTTTGGAGATTAAATTTTAAATACACATTCAATTTGTATTGATAACTTGTATCTCTACGCGATAATCGACACTTGAAATGCTATATCTTTTTTCATTAACATCCATAGTATTTTAAACAATGGTTGGTATTTTAAATACTAGAAAAGATTTATTGTGATGATGAAATATAGAAAATTGTGTTTGTTTAAGTCAAGTGCGTCGTCAATAAACTTGCACGCGAAGTATCCGATTAAAAACTTCTTCAAACGTCCTATTTTCCTTTACAATATTTGCTTATCGTTTTAGACTTCATGTAAATCATGCCATATCACGAATCTCAATCGATATTGTAAAACGAAGTTAAGTACTTTATTTATAAATTTAACAGAATAAAACAGATAACAAACGTGTATGCATTTTGTTAATAAATTCTCAATGAGCAAAGCACTTTACGTATTCTATGATCGAGGGGGTATCAGAATACGCCGATAAACGTGGAAACAGGCATTGGCATTCTTTATGTAGTTGCATCTTAATAAGCCTTTTAGAAACACAATATAGAGTTTAGTTAGGTTATTTTACAAAATTATTTTATTTAATAACGATTCAAGATTTTGAAGTCTTTCCAAAGTTTTTGAATATGTTACATAGCTTTTAATCCGTAATTGGTTTCATAATTGAAATGGTGTGTCAATATAACCATACGTGTTATACATGTGTTATAATAAATTAAATAAAATGATTAACACGACATATTCAGTATTCTGTATATAAACGATTTTCCATTGGAGTTAAACGCTCTCATATTCGCAGACATGACGACGTTGATATGTATGTTAATGTATGGACAATTCTTGACTATTGGTCTATTCATCTTTCACAGTGAGTTATTTTGTATTGGTTCAAACACGCGAGTTGCCTTCTTACAACTGGCATTTATGCCAGTGTTCTGTTGTACTTGGTTGGTTGCGTTTTGTTTGGAATTTACCGTAACGTAATACTACATAACGTTAGTTCAAAATTAGCAATTACCAAGTGACTGAAACTGTACTTATTACTAAGTATCAAAATTTACTCCCATTAATCCCATTAAAAATAGTATCCGAGTTATTTGTCTGAGTTAGGTTGTACATGTACGCGGTTTTAAACACTAGTTGAATCAGAATTAAACATTGCTTGGAAACAGTGTTTGGACAAACCGTAACAAGTACCGATTGTGTATTCTCTTCCTAGTTACTGACAATATCTTTTTTACTTCTAACAAAATAAGTATAATTATGTGTGCATGTCAATGGTGTGGCATCTTTTATTACATTACCACTGATGAACAGCTGAAAAAACCGAGGCTGTTATTTTCCCATTCAGTTTATGCTTCCTGGGGGCTTTCCTTTTCAGCAGTTTAATACTTTAGAAGACTTGGCATTTAACATATTTTATCTACTGGGTATGCGTCAGTTACTGTAATTATTCTATATTTATATTTATTTATAAAACAATGTAGTTAATGGTCTGTAATGATTACGTTCAACTCG
>Ga0224511_10003074_pt1 | contig 11772 bp, 4 predicted proteins | sample SF_May12_sed_USG_2_FD_169988 | JGI IMG/M metagenome (GOLD analysis project Ga0224511, IMG submission 169988) | Sediment microbial communities from San Francisco Bay, California, United States - SF_May12_sed_USGS_8_1 | ecosystem: Environmental > Aquatic > Marine > Sediment | place: USA... | reverse complement strand
CAAAGGTAGAAAAAAATATTTTATTTTGTTAAAAGCAAACTAATCATTCCCACTTACCGAATCCTTTATAAAAGGAATGTATCAATGATTGACTCAAATTCTATATATAATAACAGCTGACGCTTTAAGTATAAATAATCTGGTAAAGTGAAATCCTATACTTAATGGGCTGAACAAATGACAAACCCAATCTCAACAATTATCGCTATCATATATCTTAATTCCTCGGATTATACGTGACGAACAACGCCTATAGATATTTTTAGGTTTATTAAAGTTCCTAATAGTTTGCAGAAAATGGCAAACCCCTGTAAAACGGACATGTCACAGCTTGTCAACATCGTAGCCAATCTATAATAATAAAGTCGACTATGAAGTTGTTTTAAATCCAGCAAGCGGTGTTCGGCAATGTAAGAATTTATTATAACAGAAATTGTTTATTCAAATACATATTGTTACCGAAAAGCTATAAATATGTTGCCGAAATAGCAACCCTATGTTCGTGGAATAGGATTCTAGGTGTTTCCCGGACAAAATTTTGACCAATTTTTACCTTTAACCCCTTTATCTGCTGAACAACTTCTCAAAGGTAAATGATGTTACACTCCGTCTCATTGATGTTAACATTTGTGCCAAGTTTGTTTGATCCACCAATTCATAGCAAGGTGAATGACCGAACAAACATAATATTGACCAATTTTGACCTTTGACCTATATGTTTGACCACACCTTTTATGGTTTCAAAAGAAGTCTTGCGCGCGATGTTCCGTCTCATCCAGAAAACATCAGAACTAAGTTATTTGATAACCCATCCAGTCGTTTCGACGTGATATTCTAGACAAACATAATCTTGAACAAAACTCTGACCACCCCTTTTAAGGTATAAATGTGATTCCTCTTTGCAACACTCTGTCACATAAATGATAACATTTGTTGCAAGTATTTTAATCCATACATCCATAGCAAAACAAGAGTCAGGCCAAACACAATATTGACAAATTTTGAACCGTGACCTCTTACTCTGCCCACATTTTAACGGCATGGATGCGATTGGTCAACATGACACATGTCTCAACAAGGTTAATAAATGATTTTAAAGCCGTAAATTCCTGGTAAAGTAAGAGTCTGGACAAACAAATAATTGACAAAATTTGAGGTTTGACCACAAATGTTAACCTTTTTATATATGATCTCTTCATGGTGAAGTAAGTTTGGACACTTTTCATTTTAAGCTTCTAAGCTTGACCACACATTTTGAGGTATCAAAATAATTTGCGTGCGACACTCCAACTCATAAAGGTTTTCATTTGTGCCAAGTAATATTAAGAACTGTTGACCTACTATAATGGTAAAGCGAAAAGGAACATTACTGGTTTATCAATTTTGGCCTTTGACCTCTTAAGTTTGACCACTTCTTTTGGGTTTTTAAAATGAGTATTGTGCCAAATCCGTACTTACGTACGGATGAACGCTCACAAACCAAACAGAAGAGTGACGACTATATCGCGCTCATTTCAAGCAGGCGCGATAAAAATAGAAGAAAATAAGATAACTTATCTGAATATATCAATAGATTTGACGAATATAAATTTGGTTGTGTTGGCGTGCAATAACGAAAACGCATCAGCCGCGCACACATGTGTGATGACGTTTTAAACGTAGTCATGTACATTTCCATAATTGACAAGAAAGACAAAACGTACATGTACATCTCTTAATCATACATGTATCTACAACTATTGAGTGCGTTTAGTTGCGTTATGTTGAAATTGTTATGTTGGTGTGTGTAAGTCTGCTACATAGCTCAGAGGTGTACAAAGTCAGAGGATGACGACTTTAAAATGCATATGCACAGAAGAAACATAAGAGTTCACACTCTGGACATGGAGGCCTCGTGTTGACCGAAAAGTAAAACCTCATCAGCGTAACATAAATTTCCGCCGATGTCTAATCATTGAACTTACTCTTTGATATACACCATCATAATTATTTTGAAAGACAAATGTTACATGTAGGTAGTTAGAAGTAGTGATGGCATGTGGTTTAGCAACGGAGTACTTAGTGTACATGAGACTTGAAGCGTGCTCAGTAAACTCGTGATCAATTACATGTATATGTTTTGTCGTCACGTAGTTGCTGTTCAAAATGACTGGAGCGGAATTATACCGTTGGGTTGAACAAACGCAGATAGAAATGTGTGACTTGATTGGGTAAACATAATGATTCACTGTCCAGTTGTGCGTTAAAATCACCAGCAAACACACCAGTGCTGTCAGCAACATTATAAGGAGGGCGAGACGGTTGTGATGGTTAGGCTTCTTGACATTTCGGCGTGAACTAACATCTCTGTGTACAATGATCTTGGTTTAAGAACAGAGAACTGTGAGTTAATGATGATACTAAATAGTGACTTCTTGTATGTACATATACCTGCATTTTAAATTACATTTAATTTATATTGAAACAGAGACACACGCAGAATGACGAGTTGAAATTAACAAATTGTTATAATTTTTTATACTACAAAGAAATGTTTGATATATGTGACACTATATACTATACATATGGACTTATATATTGTAAAGGGACTCTGTTGTTATACCATTCGCACCAGCCTGACCAGTTGCTCATATACGTTCATTTTAAATTTCACATGTAATCATTTATATAATGGTGTCAGCCAGTGTCATATACTCTCAGTTATAATAAACTGATGAAAGGGAAAGCCCTCAGGAAGCATAGCTTGTACAAGAAAACAGCAGCCTCGGTTTTATTAAAGCTGTTCATCAGTAGTAATGAATGATGCCACACCACTGACGCCCCTAGCGCATGAGCGGAACTCCATTTTCAAATGTAAACAACATACATGTACACTCCATGGTCCATGAGGACCAGACAAATATCACTACACAAAGATGTAGTACGAGGCGACTTTTTACAGCCGCCACACAGGCACTAAACACTAGCTGTTGTAAGTAGTATTAAACTGATGAAAGGGAAGGCAATGTTAATATCCCAAAGCATTGGAAGCAGCTGGTATGGTCACTTGTAAAGTATTTTATGAGGCCGAGAAATGCTAACGACCAATCAAACAGTATGTTAAGGTAAAACAGTTTTCAAAACAAGCTAACATTGTACATAACAACAAACTAGTTTTTTACGAAAGCATGGTACTAATTCGAAGCGCGTAGCATAATTTTAATGTATGATCAATCAATGCTTTCACATCATTTTAGTATAACAACATAATTCTATACACGGTTAACTTAACAAAAGTATTATAACGCTAGCATTAGGTATGTTATTCCAAGCACTAATAACTGTTAATCTGAAATTGTGATAGTGGATCTACTTCCCCAGTGTCAAATAATTATCGCAATATAGATTCCTCATTTTCAAGAAGATCAGAAATGATACAGACAAATAGCATAGTGTCTCTTATATTCAAGCAAAAATCAAATACCATATATATATACACGTACATTTCCATTGCTTCAACATCATTTTCTAGACAAATCGGAATTCGCCCATAGTCGTATCACCAGCGTTACGAAGGAACCCGTATGGCATCAGAAATTCCCTGTAATTATTAGAATGTTGTTTTTTGTATAACTATTCCTAGAAAGTTGCTATATTTAGAATTGACTGGTTTTACTTCCGTTTTGACTTTGACTGCTCTGATTCACTACTTGACGTTTTACATCAATTACGTTTGTGCTTTGCCTTAAACTTATACAAAAATAACTAGCAGTTTTATGAACTTGATAATTGATTTTAATGGTATGTTCAACTTAACAGATATGTTTAAAGTATGAAATAAACATTTTACGAAACATGTAACTTTTTTCTTGAACGTAGTATCATTGTTTTGATTTGAGTAAATCGTCGGACCAGTCCATGGGCAAAATCCGGAGTGAGAATGGTTTAAAATGACATGGCGAAAATAGTAAAATATATATTTCTTTTTTCTGAAAAAAAATATAATGAGGTGTAAGTATAATTTATAAAATATCGTGGTTGATTAGTACACTGAATGATGAACGTCATAAGGGCTGGTTCAAGCAAGCGTGGAGTTATTCGGACTCCACACTTTAACCAGCCCTTAATGACGTTCATAATTCAGTGAACTAATCAACCACGAAATTTATTCCTTAAATAATGAACCAAACAATATACAATATTGCGAGTCATGAGTGTTATATCTGGTACGTTTCAGCAAATTCCCTAACGTACAGTATGTAAAGTTGTAAACCCGGTATATAACTAGTCATCCTAGCGGATAGTTGTAGTTGTTGAAGTAGAAGTCCTCGTCGTAGTACGCGACGTTGTCGTCGTAGTGGGTGGCGGTGTCGTGGTCGATGGAGATGTCGTCGTAGTGATTGGTTGTGTCGTCGAAGGTGGCTGTTTCGTCGTAGTAGGTTGCGGTGTGGTGCTTGCAGGTGGCGATGTCTTCGTAATAGGGGTTGTTGTCGTCGTGGCAATGGTGGTTTCGCTAAAATTGTAAATGTGTTTATTGTTTTTATTTAAACTTTAACATAACATTGAAATGATTGATCTACAAATCAAGCTTTTGTCTAGTACCTAGCACCAGGTCTCTGTCTCACAAACCGTCTCGATATACAGTGGTAGATGTAAGTGCTATCGGTTGTTTCAGAAACCAACGAAAAGGTTACCGAATAACTTATGGACAATGAATTAAATGTATAATCTGCAAGTTTTAAAAAGCCATTTGAATTACTGTTAAATTGACATTGTGGCATCTACAAAAGTAAAATGCTGTTGTATACAAGCATCCTTAACACCCTTGAAGGACACATAACAGTGTCTAATGAAGCAACGAACTAATTTAGCCTTAGTATTGTGATATCCCTTTTACGAAACACATGCATAAGTACGTGATTTACCGTAAATTTGACCACCCATTAAATTGAATAGTTTCCAGACGACTCGGTACCCATCAAATTTGGCGCCCATTTATTTTCGGCACCCAAACGAATTTAACAGCGCAAAGTCGGCACCACAGATTCAGCACCCATCTATTTCGGCACATTTTATTAAAGACAATTTGGTACCTACTTACATACTGGAATGTTTAACCCTATAACACTCATGATGGTAAATGTATCTAATAGTACGCTAAAAACTATGTAACACAACACTACCGTATATCATAAGGTGGACTTTTGTAAGAAAGAAAATGTACAATTAAAAGGAAACATACATTAAATCGATCATTCTTTCTAAATGTTTACAAACGGATGCATCATTGAGACTACAGTTTCCTCAAAGAATATGCGTTAACAAACGTTAATTAACGTATCATTATCTGAAGTACAACTCGTACCCTAAATGGAAGATAGAAAAGTTTGTAAAAAGATAAGTTTACAAACTAATGATATGAAGTTATAGTATTTGAGTTTCTGGCTTAAATGTGATTAAGATAATGGTGCTTGTGTTTGTAATTACAGTGTAGCACTTCAACTGCATTATTGTGCATTTTTAAACATTATGATACCTCAATTAAGATAACAGACTTACGAAGCAGGCTCAAGCGTTGAGAATTGCATTAATTGTGTAATGCGCAGTAGGTTTCTTACTCGAAAACAGCTGTATAAGTGGCATTGCTTTTAAGAAGTTGCTATTTAAAATTATAGTGAGACTGTCTATGATAGTATGGTGTTTGCGTTTGTCACTCCCTTTGGGCGCACCTTTTGATGCATAGAAAAAAAAGATGCAATAAGTTATTAAAAACCACCGCATCATTGATGACAAATTGCGTCTAGTATGCAGGATGCAGGGTTAAAAAACTGCCAAAAGGTAATACATGTGTAAAAACTACACAATATAATAGCAATCTGTCTACAATATATTTCATTACAATACGTGATATATACGACGATGTCGAAGTCTAATTATATGTAAGCTGTGTAGTATTAAAGCAAGTGTTTACAATATTATAGATATTTATAACATTGTATGTTTAATACACATATTTTGCGATACACTATATTTAAAAACAACAAATATTCACTAGTGTATCTTTATGCAGATTCATATTTAAAGGCGGTGCGGAATTAAACAGGGTACATGTATATGGTGCCAAATGCGATGGGCGCCGAATTATCTTGGGTCGAATGGACGGGTCGAATTGTTTGGGTAAGAAATTCTCCGGCCATTAAATTGAATTGTGTGATGTGTAAATTATTAACTTCCATGTAGGGAGTGCGTACAGGCACCGCAAAGAAGCTGTATAATTGTGAGATTTTTATATACAATAGGCAAAGAACGATGCTCTTAGTTGGTTTGTTACTAAAGCAAACATATCAACATGAACGAGTTCTCATTTGAACCAGCTCCAAAGACACACATCCTTAGGTAAAGATGCATCCACTGTGCTAGCCCTCCCCACTAACGGCCGCGGACCTATGAATTGTTATGCCCCAAAAGCTAAATTTCCATTTTTTTGCACGCGATACTTATTGAAACTTTTTTTAAAAGGGTTAAAACATGCTAATAAATTACATATACTTCAACTGCCAACACTTTGAATGATTTTCTCTACCCCTCCCCTCTTTAACAAAGTCCACGCCTCCCCCATTAGGTCAAATCCTGGATGCGCCACTGTTGCAGACCGTACAAAAAGTTGCATTTGTACTATTTAACGTCCCTTACGCTAGTACAAAATAAGTCTTGGTAAACAGCGGTCATATTTTTATACGCACCTGGTCGTCGAAAACCGTTCAGTCGTTGACATAGCAGGCGTTGTTGTGAAGATTCGTTCTTTGCGACAATTACAGACGTTGCGCGAGTCACACCAGCCACCTTGGTAGTTTAGTAGATAACAGTGTACCTCACATGCTTTGTCGCCCAAGAAGGTGCATGTGAACCTCTTTACGCCTGGAATATATGATACCCTTAACACTAACAACAGTATGCTCGTTTAATAAACACACTCGCTAAATTAATGCAGCTAAGAAAAAGGGTAACGCCGTCAAGACGCATATTCTGCATATGGAAACGATCAGCCTAGGTATTATTGAAGCTGTTTATCAATGTAAGGAAGGACGCCCCACTTTTGACGCCCCTAGCGCATTTGCGGAACTCTATGTTCAAATGTAAACAGCATACAATCCATGATCCCCGTGGACCTTAACAAAACTATACAAAAAACTAATCATATTATCACTAATTTGATTCTTTTATTCAATGGCTCTGAGAAACTATGTTAATTTTTTAACAGGTTATTTAAAAAAAAAAAGACATAAAAGTTGTTTCGTGCGATAATGTGAGCTTGAAGACATTTAATAGAAATGTTTTATTTACGGTAAGAAATGTTCTAAGCATACACAAAACATTAACACATTGCCTTTTGTATTAATATCATCATTACAAATGTCGTTAATTTGTTGTATGTTTATCAACATTTCATTGAAAATTGGCACAATGTATTTCTCTTAATCATATCTAATTTGGTAATGTCCAAAGCAACCCGAGTTGAAAGGAAATCTAAGGAATAATTTTTTTTATTAAAAAGACTCTATTGAGGTCTGGTCGTTCAACACTCTTAAAACGTTTTTCGAAAATCCTTTTTTTTCTTGTTGTCGATGTGTGTAGGGAATAGCAGTCTTGTGCTACCTTGATATGTCTTTTATCGGTTGGCAATTCATTTAAAACTTGTATTATATCTGTTGATCTCGGAAAAGCGTTAGTAACGCTTGTCCCTGTTCAACAGATACATGCCAATTTAAACCGAGTTGACAAATCTGTAGAGGGCATATTAACTAACTAAGGTATAACAAAATAAATGTTGATACACTAAACCCGTTGTTAACAAGAATATATATACCAAACATTTCGAAACTGTGATTTACATTGAATTTCGCATAGTGCAGCTTTACAACTGCCACCTATAAATAACAAGAAATGTCTTTAAAAAGACAAACGGCGTTGGATTAAAAACGGAAAATAATAAACCACAAGGCTAAGTACTTGAACATAAATCTTACACAGATGACAGAAAACTTAGAATAATTATTGTCAAGGATCAGTGGACATCTATGAGGGTGACACCCCCTTTTGGTACGCAGTATTCATGTGTGTTTAGGCGGTACGCAGTACGCAAAGGATCAGTACGCAGTACGCAAAAATCCTGTTATATCGTACGCAGACATTAGTTTTTACTTTTTAAACGTCCGATTTTCATCAAGAAACACAAGAAACGTGACATGCAAAGTCAAATATCTCTATTTTTTTTCGCGCGCTCGCTTCGCTCGCGATGTTTGGGGGTCATTTTATCACCTTCATGTAAACGGATGCTCAAGTCAATGACATTTTCAACTCAAAAGTTGTGGCGTTATATAATCTCTACTAGACAAATGAACTCGCAACGTCGCAAACATGGGCAACGATAAATTACGGTAATTTATTCACAAAATAAACGTTTTTATTGTTCCAGGTTTCATTTTATTTATTACTTATAATATTGGAATTTAACCTCTTAGATTCAATTAAATTCCAGAGTTACATCTAACCGTCTTGCCAATTTTACAGCACAAACTTATTTAACGACTCTCAATATGTAACCCCAATTTCCTCACAGCGATTACGTCACGCGTTGAGGGAAGTAATCACTGCGGGGAGTTTGGTGTAAACCCCGGAATCTGGACGTAGTGAGGCTAACTTAGTAATTATTGGGTAATATATCAGACTTCCTACTATAAACCGGTTCACATCTGGAGACGTAATTCATTTTATCCATAAAATATTTTGTTTAATCCGTAACTGTTTATTGTTTCAATATATAAAACACTTTAGAAAGCAATATCCCAAAATTTTAATCTACGAACGAAGCAAAATTTCGTAAAACACATGCATTACAATAGTGTGGCCTTTATTTTTTCGCGCGTATCAGGTTCATCCAATCGAAAACGGGATTTTCTCTGTTCCCACACGTCATTTTCAACGCTTATTAAATCATCCAATAGAACAGCGGTTTTCTGAAATCCCAGACAGACGTCATTATACAGAAATGTAGGTCAAAAGTGAGCTTAGACAGCTACGCCGAAAAAAGTAAGACATACGTGAATTCAGTGAAACAATATTATAAACCGTTTCTGTAACAGTACCCGAACAAATGAGCACAACATACGTCGAGTCAAAGTCGTAGCGCCGGCCGCAACGATCATCGTTAAAACTATAAAAGGTACAATAATCGTCCTCATCCCGATTCCGGTGGTTAAAAAGACCTGAAAGTGAACAAGCAATTTATGTTATCTTAGAAGACAGTCTTATTTTAATAAAATGTGTTTGTAACTAACAGTCATTAGTGTAAATAGAAATTCTCATCCATACTTAACTGATGAATTTTATAGATGTGTGTCATGCAAATAAAAGTACAGATGCGTGTGTTTCAAATGTGTCGTCATAATGTTATTATAAAGATAACTAAATAAACTGCAAAACTCTTGTGATAATTATATTGCCTCGATTTATATTTTTGTTGTATGATGCTTTCTATATACATTGATATATAGATAATATTTGAACAAAATAGTTTGATTTAAAAACCTTAAACCAAAAACACAATGTGTGTGCCTAATGGTCGATGAAACTCAAATTAACATAATACTTTTAGAAGGCGAATTACATTCATTGATGGCTTATAAAACGTTGTTACAAATAAAAACCGCAACAAATTACAGTTACTACATTATTTTTTTAAATTTAATTTGTATAAGAGCTATATGTATAATAATTTTGTATAATCTGTTTTACACGAGCTGCATCATACGACATCATGTAAATTATAATAAAAGTCAACAAAATGAAATGCAAGTATTGTTTAATACATTCTGAAATTAAAATTAAATAATATAATAATGTGGCAAACAAGCAAAACCAAATAAAAAGGTAATATAATTAAGCAATCATATATTTAACTATAAAATCAATGCAAATTATTCGTTTTATGTACATTTAAATTTCATTTTAAATCAGGCGAAAATAAATACATTGCATACTTCCCACTTACCTAATCCTTCAAAATATTTTTCTATGAAAGGTGCAAGTGGGTATTTGTATAGAATATTACATAGTTACTGTAACGTAACGCTCGAGAAAGAATGTGCTGTTTTTGTTGTTAATAGTATTATCTGATGAAATACGCTTATTTCTGTCGCAATTTATCTTTATGTTATTGTCAATTGGATTATCGCAAATAATTTCGCACACGTTTACATTGCGGTCGAAATAATCAGACAAGGAAGCAGTAAACATGTTAAAAGTACATATTGAGGCACGAACACACGGTTTAATGTATCCACCCAACTTCAAAAAAACCATTGGTAAACAAGCAAAAAGGTTTTGTAGGTAGATGTGTAGGATGTTTTAAATTGTTGTATGATTACAAAATCTTCAATTTGTATTAAGTATCTTAGGACAAATGAACAATAAGTTTTTTAATAAAAGCATTCTAAAGTAATCTTAATATGCTTGATAATGATGTCACAATAACATTTGGACTTTTATATATGTCACAAACATACTATTTAAAAATGGTGAAAAACTCTTAACAATTTGCATGGTTTAAATGCTTATGAACTTCTACTTAAGTTATTCTGCACTGATGCAGTTATTGTTTATGATTAAATGGTGTCCCATATGCACTTAAACTGTCTGACATAATTTAGCCTTTAAGGGTCAAACCCAAGCCCAAAGGAGTGAAAAATAAAGCACTTCCATAGGGCACAGGGTTGCACAAACGTACATTGAAAACAAGTTCTTGTAATTTGTGTTCAACTGACCGTTAAATGTAACCAAAAATGTAAGACTAAGTCATATTATAGACATTTATATACCCCCTCCTTCCCCCCAAAAAAACACATTTTTTGCTTTAAAGATCAGCATTTAATGAAAATATTTTAATCAAAATATGACAAATTTTAAAAATTCACAAATTACCTCCCTTCGCATTGCAATAGGAACAAACTTTGAATGCAATGCAATATATACCTAAAACTTCATATCTGTATCCACATTTTGATAATAAATCAATGGCGTCCTGGCGTATGCATATACAGTATAAATTTCAATGGAAAACATTCATGGGTTGGGTCCAGAGAATTAAAAAATGGCTCAAATGCAAATGCCATTCGGAATTACCACAGTCACAGTTAAGAAACACACATAGTGCATTTTTGTCCTTATAATGTGCTTTTTATGGAGGCATCAGGACAATGAAGTTTTGCATACGTATTTTCACCATTTTTACTCTGGTATTTAAGAAACGATCCATATTTTGGTGCGGTTCATGCAGATTGAACGTACACGAGAGAGCGGGCAAATCCATAAAGCGAGTTTTTAAAAAATGTTTTAGCTTTCTCAAATCATTTTAAAAAGATTTATTAATAAAACTATTCAGCTACCGTGCACATTCAACAGCGTTAATGTGTAAGTGACCTGGATGTTATTGGTCAAACGACGTTACGACCAGTCAACGTTCTTTAATTAAGTAAACAATGACGTCATTTTCAAGCGACAGAGACGAGCGAGTCATGCAAAATGAACGTCGGTTTTTCCTTCAGAAAAAAAAACGAATGTAAATATTGATAATTGAGCAACAATTTGGTTTCAGTAGGCATGGTTATTTCCCTTGTGAGCAAACTCATACATATCCAAAACCACCGAAATGATGTAGAGAATAAAATTATTAGTATGTAATTGATATGATGTGTTATCATTAAATACAACAAATAACGCGTAAAGAAAAATGGG
>Ga0224511_10003073_pt1 | contig 11773 bp, 6 predicted proteins | sample SF_May12_sed_USG_2_FD_169988 | JGI IMG/M metagenome (GOLD analysis project Ga0224511, IMG submission 169988) | Sediment microbial communities from San Francisco Bay, California, United States - SF_May12_sed_USGS_8_1 | ecosystem: Environmental > Aquatic > Marine > Sediment | place: USA... | reverse complement strand
GACCATCCTAATGGACTATGAAGGATACACATTTGTATTTTTTATCAAAAAAATAAACAAGTTTTTTTCATTAAAATGTGATATATATTATGCTTTTACCCTTTCAACTGTAGAAAAATCTTTTTAAAATGCAAGTAACCGATATTTGCTTAAATTAAATTAAAGGGAAGTAGATTTACACCTAATTACCTCCCTTAAATATGAATAAAATATAAATTTTCAATCTTGTTTATAAAATCAAAAATCCAAAAACTGAGAAAAGTTGTGCGGTGGATGGTCTTAAAATGGCATATATTTAAATAAAAAACGGTTTATAAAATCTTTTCCTAGCTGCAAATATGTGAATCCATTAGGAAGGTCATACCTTATCTGAGTTTAATGACACTTGACATAATACATTATGTGATATTACAAATAGAAGTTATGACCTACATTGAATTCCCTAAATTTTTATTTGTATGCATTTCTTATGATAAAACAGTGCAAGGTTTTAAATAAGTCACATAGTGTGACCATGTTTCAAGTTTTTGAATTTGTGCAATGTAAACTGTATGGGTCATACGTATCTTTCAATGTTTACACTAGTTTGTGGTTATATTTTCAACTCTTTTGTGATATATAGAGGAATGCTAATGGCGAAAAATGAATGCTTCCAAAATGTTGAAGAGTTTTTATAAATTGAATATTCATAGTCATATACGTCTCACTTGATGTTTTCTTCAGAAAACCTGGAGATCCATGAGAAACCATGTCTCCAGATATTTCCCCCATGTGTCGGGCGGCTTTTTTCAGCGTTTAACGGCAAACGCTTCATACCGATCGAAGAGTTGCGACAGTGCTACCCTGAGGATGAAGCTGTGGCTGAGAAGCTTCTTGCAGAGTACATATAGAGGTTAGAGAGGTTAAACTACATGTACGAGAAGAAAAATGTTTGACATATATATTATGCTTGAATGTTTTCTGATGGCTAAACTCTAGTAAAGTGTCACTTGGCCATCAGAAATACTCAATCACCTTATAATGTTCTGTACCTGATAATAAATCTATAGAAACCATTTATGTCATTAAAAACCAGTCTTCAACTTCATGTACATTATTTTGCAGAAAAAAGATATATCTCAGTTTTCATGCATTTTTTTCTTATTTAAATATGTTGTCATAATATTTTTAAGAGTCAGACATTTAGCATCACAATTCTTCACTGGGACTCATGTCTAAATTATATTTTTAGATACGTACTTTCCAACCCAAAATTTTGTGCTCTAGTACCTTTAAACACAAAATAAAAATTCTTTAAACTCCAAGAAATGGAGGCATTAAAGCCAGTTTCAATTCACAATTAGAGTTAGCTGTTTTAACCACTTCACTTTGGTGTTGTTGTTCACTAGATCCCCCTATGCTGTTGATGGCTGGAAGCCTGGGGAAAATGACAAGTGGCATTCTCACTGAAGCAGGTAAAGGCCTTTTACCATGGATCTGGCGTGAGGGTCACCGTGTTCGTTTGCAGTTGTGATCACATTACATTTCTTCTTCATCCCCCTTGGCGTTCTAGTCTTCGCAAAGACAAACAAATGAAGATCCAGAATGTGCAGCAATGTTGATTTGTATAAGTCAACAGTTAACTAGGACAGATAGCGTTCATAATGGGCTAGTGGCGACTTGCTGTAAAGTTTGAGGGAGAACATTTTGATCATATATATGTTATAAGAATAACACATGTATTCTGATGTGATACTAATACATGGATGTAATAACAAGTTGTGCAACATAGATCATAAAATATATATATATATATAAATATATAAAATATAAATTATATTATTTGTTATTTATAATAAATTGGTATTGATTTGAATCTGTTTATATCATAATTGCTTTTCAGTTATATACATTTGTAAATAAATCTGTAAATGGGTTATCTTGTACTTACTTAATGAAAATGTTATTTTCATTATTACGATATTGACATAATTTATGTTGAGGCAGAACATCTTGTACCAGTCTTCCATGTTTGGTTACCTAACCTGGCATATAAAAGGGGGATAATTTGGTCAAAATTCATGCAAAAGTAATGAGTGTCTTCAGATATTAATGCTAAACAAGGGCATACATATTTAATAGAATGGTGTAGCAGTTATTGAGAGATGATATTTCAGGAATCTTTTTAACCAAGAATATTGAAAAAAACAGGCAAAAAGAGTTGTCAATCTTGGTAAGTGTCCAAAATACATGTATGTATTATGTTTTACCAGTGTAAGAAGATTAAATGAAAACCAGTTTATGTAAAAGGGGGTTATAAGTCAATATATGTTTTATGACGCATCTTATGATCTTAACCAATAAATTGCAAGCCAAGAAGGGCAGAACATGTTCAAAATGCATGTTAGAGTAAACAACATGGAAGGCGTCCAGGGATATTGATGTAAATAAGTGTATTATGTTGCAGTGTTGTATCATTAATACTTTTAAAGATTTATTTATAAAACTTCGGTATCCGGTACCAAGGAGACATCCACAGCGCCCTGACAGGGGTGACCAGAGTAACTCTTCATAGCCATTAAATAGTTGTAAAAAGTAATGTAGAAAATAGTTATAATTGCCTACATACAACCGTTTTCTTGAACTATTCTACCCCCAAAAAAATATTTTTTAAATAAACTGATTCATCTTTAGGGCATGTTTTTCATTATAAATCAGTTTTACTGAACAGGCTTTAATGCATAACAAACAAGTTTTTTAAATTATATTTATTTGTGTAAATCACTTTTTATTAAATGAACAGTGAGCTCATGCAACCTATGATCAGCATAGTTACAATAATAATAATGTTTAGAAAACAAAACTAGGAGGGCTGGACACAATGTTTTATTCTATATAAAATATTTGACAATGTTCATAACCAATACAAAACTCATTGGAGTTTAAACATATCACAGTCAACTTATACAAATTTTTACAAATGTTTTTTATAAAGAATTAAGAAATAACAAATGAAACCAAACTAGTCTTTCAAGTAATTCAGTCAAAAATGCATGTACCAAAGACACTGTGATAAAATATGGTTTGAAATACAAAGTTGCAGACAATCACAACAGAAATGTAATAATGTTGATGACAGCATGCATGATGGAAGAAAACATTCTTCTGGTCTTAAACCTCAGACATATTAAAACAATAACAACAATGTAGGCAGTTATAAGGAATAAAAAAGAAAACAACAAATGTAATTACCAATTACAATTTACTGAGTAAATATTGACCATTTCAATATTAACAAATTGTTGTTCAATGCAATCCAACAGTGTTACTATTAAAAATTATGTCATTTTTATAAACCCAAAATGCTCCGAAATTTATTTAGTCTATGTCGTGTCAAAGTTAGAAGTTCTGGATGTTGATGCTCTTCCTCATGCCCATGCACTCGACCTCGTCAATGAAGAGCGTGTTGGACTTGACGGCAATATCCTCCTCCAGAGACAACTGGTTACGAATCAGGCCCTTCAGCGAGGCCTCTGCCTGGGCTAGGCGGCCCTGGAGGCCAGCCACAGACTGCTCGATTTCGTTAACCTCCTCGATGAGACGGTACTGGACGGGGTCACGGCACAGCTCGACATTGGGTCGCTGTGTGCGAGTATCGAGTCTGGTCTGGGCAAGCTTCATGGGTGCCTCCTTGTCCTGGATGGCCTTGGTGAGGCGCGTGATGTTCTCCTCCATCTCTGCCATCTGAGCCAACACCTGCAGACAGAAGTCAAGTTGGTTTTACAGATTAGAGGTTTTGAAGAAAATGGTGCAAGAAGCCTAGTGGCAATAAGCAGGTTTGAAGGGAAACGTAAAGATATTTTTTTTTAATGTTTAAGGAAATAAAATCACTCTATTAAGACTTGCAAAGTCTTGAAGAAAAAAAACTTTTTAAAAGTGAACTGAAAATAAACAAAGAAAGTGGACCTTATTAAGGTGATCTTCCAGCTTGCCCTTGGTGTCCTTGCATTCGTCAATGCGCTTCCCAAATGATACATTGACCTCACGGCACTGCTTGCGCATGTCGTTGGAAGTCTGCTGCAGAATGCCGTCCACCAAGGAGCGCAGGTCAACAGAGCTCTGGCGCTCACGTTCAGCCTTTTCAATGTTGGCGTGGGAGAAATCCTGCCAGTCTTCCGGAGACACAGAGCTGCAACAAAATCTTATGGTACACCTTTTCCTTACTTTCACATCTATGGAGCACAATTTCTTTTTTTTCTCTTTAGGATTATTTTGTTATTGAGTAATTTTATAATGACTTACAGAGTAAAAAAATATAATCCCAATTTTGGTAAGTTTGTTCATTTTTATACAAATAAAAATTATTTTGTAATCTTACTTTGCCTCAATTTTGGCGCTTCCATGTTTAAAGTCAATGGCAGAAGAGTTGTTTCTCAGCTGCTCACAGTACTCGTCGATGGAAAGAACAGAGAACTTGTCCTTCAGATCTTTCTCCAGTTGGAACTTGGCCTTGCGGTTTAACCTAGATGGGCAGGCACACAGCCGTATATTAATAAGCAAGTCTTGAATAATTCAGTAATAAATACAACATATTTAAATAAATAACAGATTTCTAACAATATAATGAATACCCTGTTGATCCTCATATAAACCAAACTGCTAGGGCACATGTTTCTTGCAAAGACTAAACATGTTTTTCAAGGATGTACCTGACTTGCTCTGTAGCCTGCTCGAGGGATCTTTTCAAGAGAGCCTGCACGCCCTCGATGGTCTCCACTTCCTTGATGAGCTCTTTTTGTACATCGTCATGCACAAGGTCAATGCTCTGTCGTTTCTCTCTGCAGCATAACATTTACATTGATATTCTAACATTCCAATGGCTGCATTAAATTTTTTAATTACCGGTACCGTTTTTTATTCAATTTGTTTTATTTATAAAATTTACACCAGGAAGAATTTAACAAAAAAGAAATTATCAATGCGTTCAAATCAAAAATATATGTGTACATTTATAGACCTCATATTTTAAGCAGCTAGCTGTTTGATAAATTTGAGCTCAAATTTTCTACTCTTTTAACTCTGTTAAAAGGACAATGTTAAAAGTGTGCACTTATTCACTGTGCCACTTATTCAATGCTATTGAGTCGACAGGAAGCTTTTATATATGAAATAACTTTAAAAGCTGATGTGTGCGACAATCTCATTTATAAAAAAAGTTATATCATATTTACTGGATGAAATAGAATTTTTATACTCCAGAACACTGAAATTTTGTGAGGCATAAAATATTCATAAAGAAAAGTTACATTGTTGAATTTGATTATTTCATTAACAAACTCTGCTCTGTAAACAACAAACTAAATCAATAAAATCAAATTAAATAGATTTAAATACTATTTTACAGCAGCTTAAAAATTTAACTAAGACAAATTAAAATGCTTACCTGTTCATTAAACATTGTCTTGCAATGTGAAGGGGTTCATTTGTAGCTTCCAAAGCTTTCTCTATTCTGGTTTTGAATGCTAGGAGGTTATCAATTTCTGTTGTAATGCCAGCAAGTTTGTTATCCAGTTCATCCTTCCAGTAACGGATATCATCGAGTCGCTGTTCTGTAAAAAGAAGTTTTGTTAAAAATGTCAGTTAACTGTTAATTGTGCAACACCATATTGTAATTATGTAATGTATTGCCTGTAATAGGGTATGCAGAATGTTAAAATACTACCATTAGACTATGCCACTGATCCAAAGATAGAAACCAAGAGGATGAACAAAATTAAGACATCAGGTTTTAAAGTCTAATTAGCAATGAAGTGTGGTTATTATCATGCGACGGGTCATTGAGAGCGTGCGGGTTTGATTTTCCAGAGAGATGGCTACATTTTTTAATTGCACATTTAAATATAATATTTACTTGGTATGAGTGTTAAGCTTAAAAATTTAACAACCTTTTAAACTGTCTTTTAATGAAAGCACAAACAAAAATGTATATGATATAATACTTACGAAACTTTTTGTTCACATCCCTTTGTGTCTTGTCTGTTCTCTTTTCAGTTTCATCTGCAAGTCTGATTGATTCATCTACGAGTCTTTCAGCAGCAGCCCTCTCACACTCAGCATTTGCATACTTTGTCAAGTTTGATGTGGTCCAGTCTTGGTGTGTGAATCGTGTTGGTGGTTGCACTAGCTTTGCCATGTTTGTACTGAAGGTGAAATTAAAAGCAACCCTATGAAACTGCGCTATGCAGTGCACTTCATACTGAATCTACCATAAATTCCGTTGCTGTTATTAGAAATGATAAATGGTAGACGCTTGACCAGGTTGAGGTTCACAGCCAAGCCTAAGGGACAATGCCATGTATCTATGCAAGACTCTTTTTTAATTTCCACTAACAAATATAGCATGTTTTTACATAAAACAACCAGTTATTTATGTAGAAATTACATTATTGTTTAAATAAAATTACACTCTTACCTAGTTTTCTTGTAATTGGTAATTAAACTATTCCTCAACGACTGTCAACCATGTAAACAACGTTGACTTCCCTAGCAACCGGTTACTAACACAATGCGCTTTTCCGATTGGTTAAAAACACCGGATGTCGTATGATCGAGGATGTTTTGTAAGCGTTCTTTTGATTGGTCCACAGAATAACGAAAGATCGCGTCTGATATCGCGTGATTTACATATGTCAGCTGGCATTTGACGTTTCATGTTTGAGCGAAATAGGCTGAGTAAATGTTATCAATAAAAACCCAACTTATACATAATTGATAGATCAATTAAAACGTATAATCAGTTATAGCTAATCATGGTTAATGAATCTACGCCAACGTCACAGGGTGGCACGTCGTTTAGAAAAAGTTTAAAGGGAATTATTGCAGGTGAGTCGGTTTGTTTACATTGTTTTGTCATCTAATTTCGCGACTGAATGCATGCATTTTATATGTTCTGATAAATAAATAAAGGTATAACTATTATATATGTGTGTTAGCTTGCGAATAGTTCTGTTAAAATAAAACTTAAAAGTGTAATTTCATATTGACATTTAAAATTCAAAATGGTACCATGCACAGGTGTGCGAAGTCAACTTCATTCTGCCAAAAACCAGTACTGACTACATAAGGCAGGGGCAGGTCACAAGCATTGATAAATTTAAGATTAAAAAAAGTATTGATGGCATTTTAATCAGCATAAAATCATAAAATAACTAGTTTAAAATAAACTTAAAAAGCATAAAACGTGTTCAGTCCACTTGCATAAGCTGGTGCAGTTTGGGGCTTTGGGCAAATGTCAGACATGATGTACCACTGCACTTTTGTACCAGGACCTTATGTACCACTGTTTAGATGTTATGTACCATGTATAAAATATATAGGGAATTATTGTAAACATTGATATTGATTAATTTTGTATAAATTATTAAAGCATATATTGATACTATGTTGATAATGCAATGTATGCTTAAATAAAAAATAAAATGTGTATGTATTGGAATTTTCATGAGTTTTATTTGAACAAAATGCATAAAGACCGTTATTGTTTAAAGTAAGTGTTAATATGCCAATATTATTCCTACTTTAATCCAGACACAAATATATTAAGTATTTAATTAAATTCAGATTGGATAAACTTACTCTAGTAGAGTACTGTCCTACACATTTCCATCTAATGTCTTTAAACAATCAGTTTTATCATAATCCCTATATAAACTATATATAGATAGAGAAACACCCAACCCCGGGCAATATTAATTTGAAAAATCGCAATGAACTGAGTGTTTCTCTTTCTATATATGTTCACTGCATTTTTTTTTCAAATTAAACTATAAATGGTACATAATGTCTTGTAAATGGTACATTAGGGCACTGGTACATAAGTGCAATGGTACAGAACATCTGTCACCCAGTTGGGGAATCTGTAATCTATATCATATATATCATTCTGGAAATCATAAAACGAAGACAACAAATCATGTTATTATCATAGAAAGAAGTTATTTATCTTGGTCTAAGTTTTATAAAAATAACTTTAAACTTTTTTTTTGTAAAGTAATAATTTTTATTATTCATAAACAAAATTTCTATTATTTCACAAAAAGCCATGACTTTTACATCATGTTGAGTACATGTAGGTTCGAAAATATAACATATGGGATCTTTATTGTTAACTTTTTTTCAGTATTAGTATTATTGTAAATTATGATGAGCTATTCAGTATTGTGACAGTCTCTTGTACAGCCATGCATCATTTTCATTTACAATTTCTTCTGACCCATTTTCTAGATTTTGACCATAAACTGCTTTACCAAAGTTGTTTGAAAGGTACTGGTTGGTTGCATAAGTACATGTAGGTTATGCTGTCAGAAAATAGGCTTTTAAAATGTCCCTGAGAGTTGTTTAAATGGTCCTGGTTGGGAACATGTGTTAATGTGGCCAGATAATACAATTTCTCAAAGATTTTTTCTTGTCTAAACCCACAAGGCCAAGAGCTTTCATATTATATTATGTTTTACAATGTTTTATGTTGATTTTAATAGAAATTAAAACTATTTGTTATTCTTACAGTATGAATATGCAAGTGTAAAATAATAAAATATGAAAGAAATGAAAAAGAAGACAAATGTTTAGGTCTAAGTCATGGATTAAACCTGCACCCTTGACAGAATTACACTAGCACATAATCCAATGTGTCACGACACCAAACTAAATGTACTGCATATAAAAATAATAATATTTCGGCAGATAAAATATTTTTATTTTTTTAAAGTCATCAAATTAACATTGCACAAAGCAGCTTTATGTACTATATAAAATATGGCCTTATTTTGACCTTGTGTACTGCATTCGGTTTAACAACAAAGAAACGTTTTAATTGTTTCCATTTATATGAAGCAGATAAAATACGCTGGCAAAAAAGCTTTTTGTGTTTGATTGATAGGTCAGTTTCTTCTATCTAAACTGTTTATTTTTAGTCCAATTACAATCAAATCTCTGAAGTAAGCATAAGCAAATCAAGCATGCAAAAAGCATGTATTTTATAAATGAAAGTTGTTGCTTTTTGGGGTCAAAATTGCATGTTTGAAATGCAATTGTTGATGTCTGTTTTCCAAAAGTCACTGTGTAAAGGCCCTTTTGTATTGTGTACAGTCTAAACCCTCTGAATACTGTAAACAAAAAGGGAGGTTGTTCACCCTTATGTATTTGATTGATACATCTTCCATTATCTTGCATGACCATTATCATAATAGTTATTATTTTGTCTCTACATTGTTTATTGTTGCAGCTCAACCAGAATTTTTTACAAATATTTTTTTTATAAGGCCTAGCAAATTTAACCTGACCCTACCTAGAATATGACAGTGACGAGAAAGAATAATAATAAATACAACCCTACCTACCTTTCTTCATGTAGTAACCAGAAACACACTTATTTTTTGTTAGGCCTAATAAAAACGGGTTTTTAATGTTCTTTTCACTGTACTAGTCCTTAAAGGGACCTCAAATAAAACTTGGTAAGTTTACTCTTTTTATTGTTAATATTTCGCCTAAAAGGCTTTTTCAAAGTATTTAAGACCATGATTTTTTTTAATGTTCTTATCAATTTAAAAAGCAAAAGCATTGTATCCAGTCTATCAGGACATCATTAATCATATAATTATATACTTGCCAATCCAGCTGTAATGTTTCTTTAGCATTGTCATCATTGAAATATCAGAAGTTGAAGGTCATTATTTAGAATGATGGTATTTAAGTTTAGTGACATTAATCATGGTCTATTTTGTGGACATAAGATAACAGACAGCCTGCAAGCTTGCGTCTTCTGGTTGCTGCACTTCTACCTAACTAGTTATATGACATTATCAATATGGCATTACATTAATTTATATGATATTATCAATATGGTATTACATCCTTAGTTTGTTTTTATTTGTAAGTAATTGCCTTTTATGGCAGATTACACTAGTGTTATTGTTTGGTGATTGAAGGAGGTGATCTAGCAAATTAATTTCAACAAGTTGACTCATTGAACAGATCATCAGGCCCAAAAGAGGGTGACCCCCCACCCTCGCCCCTTGGTTTGCAGTATTTAGTTGTTTTTTATTACTGTTTGCCATGGGTCGATACGCAGTATACAATAATTATGTCTTTTTCGTATTTAGACTTAAAATTTTGCATCAAAAAGGTTTGATTTTCATAGTTTTAATGACTAAAACATGGATTGTTGGGATTGAAAATAATAATAACTTATATTAAGCAAACTTAAGAACCTAACGTTTGCCATACAGGTGTACTTTTCTTCTTTGTATAAATGTTCAACAGCATGCAGTATGAAAGGCCAAAATAAGGCTATACGCAGTACTTGGGCTTAAACTGAAGAAGTACATGGTACACATGGGGAAGTGGGGGTGGGGGTCACCCTCCAAAATGTCATGAAGCAGTTATTTTATAACATATGATTCTATATAAAACTTTTTTTATTACCTGTAGCAAGGGAAACACAGTGATGGTTTTCATTGACCATAATCTGCCAGTGATATTGATGTGTCAGTGTTTACACACTTCTCTTGAACCATTCTGCTGACAGTTCATATAACATCACATCAATATCCTCCCAACATGTCAGCTGTTGCTTGTCCACATTCAATGATTTGGGTGTTATCTTTTAACTTGTAATCTAAAGGTTGATAAGTACATGTAGTTGTTATTAGGTTAAAATATTTTTTGTTTTAAATTGTGAAAAATTCATGTTTTGTGTATTTTTTTTTAAAGCAGCTTGGTGTCCGATGTAAAGGGACTCAACTGCAGAATTTTTCTTCTAGTTCTCGTTTATCTTACATGTTTATAATTGTGTAAGAATGTAAAATAAGTTCATATTTCCCTAAAAAAAATCCATATAAAACTTTTGAAAAAAAATAATTAGATATTAACTAATATCTTGCATGTAGTAGCTTTAAACTTAACAGAAAAAGTCAACATTCAGATGTTTTTATGCCCCCGAAGGTGGGCAAACTAAAGTCGGACTGTATATCCATCCATCAGTCCCATTCTTTCTTTTTTTTGTCCAAGCTGTATCTAGGCTATAGGTTAATAGGTTTTAAATATTTTACAGAATTGTTCACAAGCATGAAATGATGTGAAAGTTAGGTCTTTTAAGCCAAGTTCAAGGTCACACATGAGATTCAAACTTTTGCATGTTTATGTTATGTATTATACAGTGGTGCTTGTGTCTGCTCTGAAACCTAATCATGCATGGAAGGATTTTAAAGTCACTTGGCATAATCAATCACCACAACAAAATTATATGTATTGTTTAAAGCCCCCCATACTCACACAATATTATGAGTGATATTGAAGGTCCTGTCAATCAATGTATTGATGAACATTTGAGATCTCAAATAAATATTGACGTATTGACAATTTTATTGATGAGTATTTTGCGATTATCAATAAAATTGACAATAAAACAGTGTAATTTGCTCTAAAAAGCTGAATAAATAAATAAATATCATATTTATATAGACGCTACCAATAGTAATAACACAGAAAATATAATTTTACACCATTGTCACATTACTTGCATATTTTTAACAAATATTAGCACACTTAAAAAACACGAGTGGTAGTCTGTGGCTAAGGCATATAATTTTTAATAAAACACAAAAAAAGGTCCATAATATATTGAGATATGTTTACTAATTATACCCCCACCACAAAATGTGGGGGGGGCTATACTGGATTCGCTTTGTCGCGTCGGTCGGTCGGTCCGTCGGTCGGTCGGTCCGTCTCCAATTCT
>Ga0224511_10003072_pt1 | contig 11774 bp, 12 predicted proteins | sample SF_May12_sed_USG_2_FD_169988 | JGI IMG/M metagenome (GOLD analysis project Ga0224511, IMG submission 169988) | Sediment microbial communities from San Francisco Bay, California, United States - SF_May12_sed_USGS_8_1 | ecosystem: Environmental > Aquatic > Marine > Sediment | place: USA... | reverse complement strand
CAAAAGTTGCCTGATTTTTGCTACAGTGATCACTCTGATTACAATTCCGGCAACTTTTGCGGTGTGTGTGGATATAAGAGAAGCACTTCAGAAGAAGCTGTTGAGGCGATAGGCTCTCTAATTAGTTTTCTCGCCAATCAGCACAGCCCGGCGTGGGGCCGGGTAGCCCTCCACAGTTTTGCCAGGATCGCTGGGATCAAGAAAGTCTCGCAAGGATTGGAATGTCATCCAGTCGGTTGCGCGTTGCTCGTCAATACTTGTTGGGGTGGCGTCCACGATCCGAGCATTTCTCAGGCTGCAACGCCTGGCCCAGTTTTCCAACATCAAGCAGGACGGAATAAACCAGACATTACGCATTTGAGCGTATCGATCCCGGGGAACAAGAACGCTATTCTCGTCTCCTTCAATCACTAGAGTCTCCAGCACCAACTCACCACCAGGTTTCAGGCTGTCCATTAACTGAAGGATGTGATCAAGCGGTGAACGCCGGTGATAGAGCACGCCCATGGAAAACACTGTGTCGAAGGCTTCCAGTTTCGGCGGCACATCATCCACGCCTACCGGGAGCACAAAAACATCGCTGGACTGGATGAAGTGTTGTACAGCCTGGTACTGCATAATGGAATAAAGCGTGGGATCTATACCGATGACCAGTGACGCACCGGTGCCGGCCATGCGCCAGCAGTGATAACCGTTGCCGCAACCCACATCCAATACAGTGCGACCCGACAGATTCTGGATATGGGGCGCGACGCGATCCCATTTCCAATCGGAATGCCATTCGGTATCAATATGTATGCCAAAGATGTCGAATGGCCCCTTGCGCCAGGGATGTAACGTTTTCAGTTTTTGTTTTAGAAGGTCTTGCTGTACTTCGTCAACATCCTCTTTTGTGCCAATGCGAATAGCGGAAGTATTCAAGTCGATGGAGCGGGGAACAAGATTCGGCAGACTGGATACGGATTTGCTCCAGGCGGCAAGATTTCCATTTTGATTGATGTCGAGTGCCTGTGCGATTTGTTGAGGCATGACCTCTCCCCAGTGGGCCAAGTCGGTTCCCTGCAAGCGGGCAAACAGCGGCGAGTAAACGGAAAGCATGGTTACTGCTTGATGGCGAGGATTGATGCGAAATTAAAACACTGGAACCAGAGATAACTACGCGCAAAACCCGCCTCTTTCAGACGTTTCTGGTGAGTATCAAGCGTATCAGGAACTAGCACATTTTCTAATGCCGTGCGCTTGCGGCTGATCTCCAGATCACTGTAACCGTTGGCGCGCTTGAAAGCCAGATGCAGGGCTTCCTGTGTTTGCTGTTCAATTCTATCGTCAAAAATGATTTTATCAGACAACACCAATATGCCACCGGGGCACAGGCCTTCATGGATGCGCGTCAGCAGGGACAATCTGTTCTCCGGCGCAATAAACTGCAAGGTAAAATTCAGTACCACTACCGATGCGTTATCGATTTTTATGTCGCGAATATCAGATAAAATTACCTCTACCGGAATTCTGCTGCGATCGGAAACAATGTTTTCACGGCAACGCGTGACCATGGCCTCGGCATTGTCCACCGCGACGATTCGGCAACCCGCTTGATGTATACGCCGGCGCATGGACAAGGTAGCGGCACCCAAAGAACAACCCAGGTCGTAAATAACGGTATTGGGTTGGCTGTAGTGTTCAGCTAGCAAACCGATAAGAGTAATTATGGTCTCGTAACCAGGTACTGAACGCCGGATCATGTCGGGAAATACATTGGTCACGGATTCGTCGAAGGTAAAGTCGACGATCATTTCCTGATCATATTGATAAATGTTGTCTCTGCTCATGGGAACGTAAAGCTCATAACAGGGTAGTTCAGAAATTCATTATTCAAGTTGTTATACCTTATCACATTGGTATGTTTTTTCTACGTTGTTGTATAGGTAGCGGGGGAGTATGATATTACCAAGGCGGGTTATTGATTACAGCCCGGATTCAGAAACCCGAGGCCATTGTCATGAAACTGGCCCTTCCGCAAAAGGAACAGAGCAACCCACTCATCAGGTCCCTGATGAGGCCAGGTTGTTACGACCATCCTGTTATTGATCTAAGATTAATCGAAACCCATATCTCCTGGGTGATACTCACAGGGGCTTACGCCTACAAAATCAAGAAACCGGTGAATTTCGGTTTTCTTGATTTTTCCACGTTAGAAAAACGCGGTCTCTATTGCCAGGAAGAGTTGCGTCTTAATAGTAGGCTGGCGCCATCGATTTATCTGGAGGTCTTGGCGATTACCGGTAACGCACAACACCCAAAGTGGGGAAAGGGCGGTGAGATTATTGAGTATGCTCTGAAGATGCGCGAGTTTCCCCAGGCGTCACAGCTCGACCGTATGCTGATGCAGGGTACGCTTACCACTCAGCATATTGATGCCTTTGCCAGACGCCTTGCCGAATTTCACCAAAGTATTGCTTGTGCAGACAAGAGGACAGATTACGGTGACCCCGATCATATCCAGAATCCGGTAATAGAAAATTTTATTCAAATCCGTGAGCGTATTCGTGACAATAAACTGATTGCGATATTGGACAGGTTGCAACAATGGAGCGTGGATCGCTTTGCCAAGTTGAGACCGGTGTTCATGCAGCGAAAGGAGGACGACTTTATTCGTGAGTGCCACGGTGATTTGCATTTGCGCAACCTGGCCTGGGTCGACAATGCACCGGTGGTATTCGACTGCATAGAGTTCAATCCCAATCTGCGCTGGATTGATGTGATCAGTGATATCGCATTTCTGGTAATGGACTTGCAAGATCGTAATCAGCCGCGGTTTGCTCAGCGTTTGCTAAACCGTTATCTGGAAGTAACCGGCGATTACGCCGGGCTAAGACTCCTGCCATTTTATCTGTGTTATCGGGCATTGGTGCGAGCCAAAGTTGATGTCATTCGCTTGCAACAGGCTTCGATGAATGAGGGGGAGGCAGAGCAGGCGCGGCGCGAGTTGCTCGGTTACCTCCGGCTTGCCGAGCGCTATACTCAGTCGGAGCGGCCCATGCTGATAATTACCCACGGCCCGTCTGCTTCAGGCAAGAGCACAGCGACTCAGTCGGTTCTGGAAAGAATCGGCGCAATACGTATCCGTTCCGACGTAGAGCGAAAACGCTTATTTGGTGCGAACCGGGGGACGCCGGAGAATTTAGGGATTGGTACGGGAATCTATAGCACTGAGGCAACCCATAAGACTTATGAAAAATTAGTAGAGTTGGCATCCTGCGTTATCGATGCCGGTGTTACTGTAATTGTGGACGCAGTGTCCATGAAATGGGAGGAGCGTCAGGCCTTTCAGACGCTGGCCGTACATAAGCAGGTGCCGTATATAATTCTGGAATTTGTTGCCTCAGTCGAAACCTTGAGACAGCGAATTGTAAAACGGGAAAAAGGGGTATCAGATGCCGATCTGGCTGTACTTGAAATGCAGTTGGCCCATTGGACGCCCCTAAGGGAAAGTGAGTTGTCCCATGCCGTTGAGGTTAATACCGATCTTCCTTGCGACATCGATGGACTTGTCAGATCCATTCACGCACAGAGCAGGTAGGAACTGACGCCGGTTTAGCTAACCATCATTACCAGCAGAATCACAAACAGGACAACCATGCCGATGGGAACAAGCACTCCCATCCAGTCCTTGTTTTGTGTCTCCTGGCTTTGTTTAAGCGCCTGTTTCAATCCCGGTTGCCACCACATAATCACCAGAATCACAACCGCGCCAACCAGCAACATCTCCCACGTGGACATTTGTTCCATTATCAATACGCCTTGTTAAATTTGTTAATCCTGTTCACCAGGTTGAGCGGAAAATGCCCGCCCGGTTTTCCCTCGGCTGTCGGGGCCCATCAGATAAAGATAAGTGCTCATGATTGTTTCCGCTAACGGCGCGGCCTTGGGATCCTCACCGGGAAAGGCATTAGCGCGGAAGAAAGTGCGCACGGGACCGGGGTCAATCGTGTTGACTCGAATGGCAGTGTTGCTTTCCAGTTCCTCGGCCCAGGTCTTGGCCATGTTTTCCGTCGCCGCGCCGGCCATGGCATAGGCGCCCCAATAGGCCTTGGGTGAACGTGCTACATCGGAGGTGGTGAAAACGATAGACGCATCTTCTGCTTTGTTGAGTAAATTCAGGCACGCACGGGTAAGCCAATAAGGTGCGCGCAGGTTTACCTGCATGACTTTCTCCCAAAGCTGGTCATCGTACATACCGAGAGGTGTCAACGTTCCAAGGATACCGGCATTGTTCAGCAGTCCGTCAAGACGGCCGAATTCCTGAAAAACCGCTTCCGCCAAACTGGCATAATCGGGTTCCCCGGCTTTGGCAAAATCCAATACGAAGAACGCCGGCTGTGCCAGGCCTTGTTGTTCAATGCTGTCATAAACCGCTTCCAGTTTTTTCTGGGTCTTGCCCACAAGAATCACGGTCGCGCCGTGCTCGGCGAAACTCAGTGAGGCGGTCTTGCCGATACCGTCACCGGCGCCCGTCACCAGAATAATGCGCCCTTTGAGTAAATCTTTTGCCGGGATGTAGTCTTTCATAAATTATTGCACCTGTTTCAGGATTTGCCGCGCGCAGCTTATACCGCTTCGTACCGCGCCTTCCAGTGTGCTTGGGTATCCGGTGGCTGTATAGTCACCGGCCAGCCACAAACCCTGTATCACAGTGGCATTGGCCGGACGCAGTTCATCACTTCCGGGTACGGCAGCAATGGTGGCCCGTTTTTCACGGATCAGTTTTGTCTCCAGCGGTGATGGCCACTCGGGAAAGTAATCGGCGATTTCTCTAACAATATGGTCGATCAGCTTTTGCGCATCCATTTTCATGTGATTGCCTGGACCGCTGACAACTGCTGCCATGAGTCCTTTTTCTCCTGTAAGGCGACCCCGGTCAAACAACCACTGTGTGGTGCTGTTCATGAAGCCAATAAATTCGCGAGGCAGGGAAACGCTTTCAGCGTATTGGAGGTAAAGTGTGGTGATGGGCATGCTGCCCAATTGATGAATATTACTGGCGACATCCTTTAGATAGGGATGTGGAGAAAGAATCTGTTCGCAGGCCTCGGGTGCCGTGGCAATAATCACATTATCAGCAATGAGTGATGCTTCATTGGTAAGTACTCCACTGATACAACCTTTGTTGACAGCGATACCCAGAGCTCGGGTACCCAGTTGAATGGTTCCGCCATGTTGCTCAATGTAATCCATGGCAGGTTCGGGCAGGCACGCGCTTAAGTCAGTAATGGGCAGCAGCATATCAGAATATTCCTTGCTGCTGAAAAAGGCATCCTTCATGACGCGCACAAACAGCTGTGTTGATGCCTGATCCGGCGGCAAGTTGAGCACGGAGACACACAGCGGTTCCCAAAAGCTGTCTATGGCCTCCATGGGTTGACGTGTTTTCTTCAAGAACACGGAAAGCGGTATGTCCGGAGACACTGTAAAACGCTTTCGTTTCATTCTGGCCAGCGCCCTCAGAATGCGTACCCTGTGAGCCATGCGCAGACCCTTGAAGCGTAACAGGCCGGATAGTAGATGAAAGGGGGCGGGTAACGGCGGCGTCTTTAATGTGACCGCTTTGTTGGCGGATTTCATAATTTCCATAAAGGCTGGGATGCGTTTGAAGACTTTATTCTCTGGAATATTAAGTGTCTCCAGCATTCCCAATATACTTGTGTAGGCCCCCAACAGGATATGCTGGCCATTATCCACGTGGTTACTATTAAACTTTACCGAACGTGCGCGACCGCCCAGTTGCCGCGCTGACTCCAGCACTGTCACATTAACATCGTTCCGGGATAACTCGACTGCCGCTGCCAACCCGGCCCAGCCTCCGCCAATAATGATAGTGTTCATTAGGCAGCGTGTAACTTGTGCAGGCGTTTTTCCTGCCATAAGGTGCGCAGGGTGATCCACAGTTTGCGCAGTGGTGTCAGGGTAATTTTCTGCTTTAAAACATGAAACCCGTCTTTTTCAATTTCACTGAGTACTGAAAAATAGATCGCCGCCATAATCAGGCCGGGCAATTGTTGGGGTCGGTCTCGCTGGGTTAAATGACTTAAGGCCTCGTCGTAGTACTGCATTGCTCGTTTTGACTGGAACTGCATTAGCGCCACAAAATTTTCTGACTCCTTGCTGTGCAGGATATCTGTTTCCGGCACATTGAATTGTTTCAGGTCTTCGACCGGAAGATAAATGCGATTACGCCTGGCGTCTTCTCCCACATCACGAATAATGTTAATTAGCTGAAAAGCGATCCCGAGCTTGCGTGCATACTCCAGGGTTTCCTTATCCCGATAACCGAAAATGGATGCGGCAAGCAAGCCCACGACTGATGCGGCACGATGACAATATAATCCCAATTCGCTAAAGCTGGCATAGCGGTTTTTATAGAGATCCATTTCCATGCCATTAATGATTTCATGAAAGTAGTCTTTGTTAAGCCGATATTGCTTAATAGCCGGCACAAGGGCCTTGCCTACCGGGTGTTCCGGTTTTCCCAGGAAGGTATTATCGATTTCCTGACGCCACCATGAGAGTTTCACTCTTGCCAGTTCCGGTTCACTGCATTCGTCGACGATATCATCCACCTCCCGGCAGAAAGCGTACAGGGCGGTAATAGCCCGACGCCCTTCGGTAGGCAGGAACAGAAAGCTGTAATAAAAACTGGAGCCGCTGCCGCCGGCCTTTTCTTGGCAATAGGAATCAGGTGTCATGAGTAGGGATAGTAAAGGGTGCCGGCCAATATTTTAACCCAATCTAGCATATGAAGTCTTGGCTGAGCGTTGAACTTTGTCATATTCTGTTTTTTTAGTTTGCGGATCACGGTCATGCCGCCCATGATGGTGGCCCGGATTTCATAACCAACTCGCCCCGGAAGAATAGTTGCCAAAGGGGCGCCGGTACGCATCATTGTCTCCACTCGCTGCAATTGAGTTTCCATAAACCTGCGCCACTCAGGGGAATATCGACTTTTGGCAATCTGTGATTCCGTAACTCCGAATTTTTGCATTTCATCCTGTGGCAAATAGATGCGCCCTTTTTGGTAATCCACTGAGATATCCTGGAGAAAATTAATAATTTGCAGGGCGGAACAAATGCTATTGGAGTAGGCCACGTTGTTTTCGGTGGCCCGCTTAAAAAGACACAATAATAAATACCCAACCGGGTTGGCCGAGTTATCACAATAATCCAGCACTTCATCAATGTTGGTGTAGCGCTTCTTTGTCACATCCTGGGTAAAGGCGCTCAGCAGTTTGTAAAAAGGATTTAGCGGAAGGTTGTGGGTATAGATGGCATGTTTCAACGCAACAAACACCGGGTCATTGACATCCTGACCTTTCTCAATGTTGCCAAGCTGTTGCCGATAGTTATCGAGTAATGCCAGACGCTCATCATCATTTAGATTTCCCTCGTCAGCGAAGTCATCGGCATGCCGAGCAAAGGCATAAATTGCGGCAACCGGCGGGCGCATCCAGTCGGGCAATAAGCGCGATGCGACTGGAAAGTTTTCATAGTGCGAGGCGGCCAGATCAAGGCAGGATTGATAGGCGCTGTTGGTGGTGACGATTGTCTGCATAGTCAGTATGAGCGATAGATTCTAATCGGCGCATCAGGTGGAAAAGTTTTCATCGCCCTGATCATTGACACAAATTCGATTTCCTCCCAGATTTCTGGCAATGCCCAGACGGTTTGCGGCTATCTCCAGCAAACCTGAAATTGTTTTTGCGATATCATCAGGGATCATGGAAATACCGATACTGGCGCTGATGTTGATTGACTTGCCACCAATATCGACAGAGGTTCGTTCGATGGTGGTGCGAATACGTTGGGCAACCAGTGTAGTGCCCAATTGTTTGGTGTTGCTTAGTACTACAGCAAATCTGTCATCGCCAATACGCGCAGCGATATCGACATCACGAATGAGTTTTTTCAATAATTTAGCGACATTGGCAAGAACAGACTCCCCCGCTTGTAACCCGTGTGCTTCATCAATGGCTTTAAAGTTCTCGATTTCAATTAACAACAGGGTCAGTGGATTGCCATGTTCTAGTGACTCTGTAACTTTGCTCTCCGCTAATTCGATCAAACGCTCTTTGGTGTTCAGGTCGGTTAACAGGTCAGTACCTTTGTCCTGATCTTTCGCTGATGGCGCTTGCTGCTGCCGGATAACTGTTGATACTTTGTGGTGCACGTTAACGCGCGCTCTAAGCACCAATGGATTAATAGGTTTGGTGATAAAGTCGTTGGCACCCTTTAATAACGCCTCGTCCTTTTCTTTGCTGTCATCATTTGTTGTCATAATAAAAACCGGCAACTCAGAGATTTGTTTGTTTTCACTCTGACGAATGCGTTCCAGTAGTTCGAAGCCGGACAACTTCGGCATATTAATATCTGTAATCACCAGTTCGATTTTTGGGTCATTCTGTAATAGCTGCCAAGCCTCCTCACCGTTTTTGGCGCTGATAAAATCAAAGTGACCCGCCAGATGTTTGGCAATGACAGCCATGGTTGTTGGAGAGTCCTCGACGACCAGAAGATAGGGGCGATCATTATGGGATCTTGTGTTCATGGCAGGCCTAGGAATCCTTAATGAATATTATCTTTTTGATCGTCGATTTGTCGCACGGCTTTTTCTATTTGCTCAATTTCAACAACGGGCTTGTTATCGCTGATACCCATTTCTGCCAATTTTTTGGCGCCTGGCATGACTTTGCTTTCAAATGAACCCACAGCTTTATTATAGTGGCTGACAGCGCCTTCAAGACCTCGGCCGACTTTCATGATGTGCTCGGAGAATACGGCGAGGCGCTTGTATAAATCCTCGCCGGCGACACGGATGCTGTCGGCGTTTTCCGCCAGCCGTTCCTGCCGCCAGCCATAAGCTACCGCACGCAGCAGGGCGATAAGGCTTGTGGGTGTTGCCAGAATAATTTTTTGCTGCAAGGCGTTTTCCAGTAGATCGCGGTCGTGTTCCAATGCCGTGCTAAGGAACTGCTCGCCCGGGATAAACAACACAACGAAGTCAGGCGTGTTTTTAAATTGTTCCCAGTAACTCTTAAGGGCCAGCTCCCGAACGCGTTCCCGGACATTGCGCGCATGCTGATCCAGAAATTTCTGACGAATGTCCTCCTGATTTGTCTCAATGGCATTCAGGTAGGCATCCAGTGGTGTTTTGGCATCGACAATAATTTCACGGCCGCCCGGCATTCGCACCACCATATCAGGCCGTTGGCGTCCCTCACCAGTGGCAATGTTTTCCTGCTCAAAAAAATCACAGTGCTGTACCATGCCTGCAAGTTCAACCAGCCGTTTAAGTGTTAGCTCGCCCCATTGCCCCCGGACTTCCGGGCGGCGTAGTGCTTGCACCAGATTGCGAGTCTCGTCCTGCAACTGTTGTTGTGTTAGCGACATATTTTCCAAATGTTTATGCAGTGAGCCATAGGCTTCCTTGCGTTCTTTCTCAATTTGGTGAATCTGTTGCTCAGTCTTCTCCAGCGCCTCACGTATGGGTTTCACCAGATTCTCAACGGCTTTTTCCTTTTGCTCCAGATCACCTTTTGCCTGCACGTGAAACTGTTTCAGGGTTTCCTGTGCCAGTTCAAGAAAAGAACGGTTGCTGTTCTTGAGTGCGTCATTGGCCAGGGAGTGGAAGGTTTTTTCCAGTATCTGATGCTGGCTTTCGCCGTTTTGCTGCTGAAAAGTAATCATAGTTTCCAATTGGGTAATTTTCCGTTGACTGCGCAGGGATGCAAGAACCCAGCCAATGGCACCGGCCAGTATCCCGGTAATCAGAGTGAGAATGATGACGTCTGTAGTAAACATGACAGATTTATGCGCGCAACTAATTGAGCCAGTCGAGCAGTTCGCGGGGATGGTGGATCATGCCACTCGCGCCCCAGGTTTCAGGTTTGTCGTTGTCTCCAATATACCCGTAAAGCGCCACCAGTGTCTGCATGCCGGCCTGGTGTCCGGCGCTAATGTCCCGTTCGGCATCGCCAACATACAGGCACTGCGCCGGTTGGCTGCCGCTCTGGGCGCAGGCGTAGAGCATGGGTTCCGGATGTGGTTTGCGATTGCTGGTGCTGTCGCCACTCACAATGCAACTTGCCCTTGTGCTCAGCGACAGACCGGCCATCAACGGCTCGGTCAGGAATGCCGGTTTATTGGTAACGATGCCCCAGTTTATTTTGCGTGCTTCCAACTCGGCAAGGATTTCCGCAACGCCGTCGAACAGACAGGTGTCCCGATGAATGTTCTCTCTATAAACAGTAAGGAAGCGTTGGCGTAGACGCTCAAAGTCGGGATTGGCGGGAGTTAATCCAAAGCCCAATTCGATTAGTGCAATGCCCCCGTGGGAGGCGGCAGGTCGAATGGTTTCGTAAGGTAGTGCTTCCCTGCCTTCCTCCTCTAATACTGTATTTAAGGCGTAGGCCAGATCGGGAGCAGTGTCTGCCAGCGTTCCATCCAGATCAAACAACACGGTACGAATGGATTGGGTATCAGTCATCCGTGCGAGTAAGGTAGGCAATATAATTTACGTCCACGCCATCAGCCAGACTGTATTGGCGCGACAGGGGATTATAATGTAGTCCGATCATGTCGCGACTTTGTAGTCCGGCCTGACGGCACCATCTGGCCAGTTCGGAGGGCTTGATGAATTTTTCGTATTCGTGAGTGCCTCGGGGCAGTAACTGCAAAACATATTCAGCTCCAACAATGGCGAATAACCAGGATTTCAGATTACGGTTGAGAGTGGAAAAAAATACATGGCCACCGGGTTTCGTCAGTGCAGCGCAGGCGCTGACAACAGAGGCAGGATCCGGGACATGTTCCAGCATTTCCATGCACGTGACGACATCAAAGCTCGCCGGTTGTTGTGCCGCCAAGGTTTCAACACTGGTATGTCGATAGTCAACGCTGTTTCCGCTTTCCTTAAGGTGCAGCCTCGCAACGGCAAGTGGCGCTTCGCCCAGATCAATGCCGGTGACAGTCGCGCCACGCACAGCCATACTTTCAGCCAGAATGCCACCGCCGCAACCCACATCCAGCACTGTTTTGCCTTTCAATTGCGCCCGTTGATCGATGTAATCCAGACGCAAGGGGTTAATCTCATGCAGCGGCCGGAATTCGCTGGTTGGGTCCCACCAGCGAGACGCCAGGCTGGCGAATTTTTCAATTTCACTGTAGTCAACGTTTTCAGTGCTAGTCTTCATTTTCGGTTATCGCATTTTCTTGCGCTTACTGTCTTCTTCAGCGATTTTAGTATGCCACGAGAGCGCATTTTCCAGTACCGCCGCTTCGTCAATGGTAGTCAGGCGCCGATCTTTGAGTAACCGCTTTCCGGCTACCCAGACATTGCTTACCTGATGCCGACCGGCAGTATAAACAATCTGGGACACAGGATCGTATACGGGCTGGCTGGTAATGTCGGACAAATCAACGGCGGTAATGTCAGCGGATTTTCCTGTTACTAGTGATCCGGTGACATCGTCAATACCCAGGGCGCGGGCGCCGTTAAGAGTGGCCATGCGTAAAGCAGTATGGGCTGGCAGGGCGGTGGCATCGTCCGCGACTCCCTTGGCCAGCAATGCTGCCGAACGCATCTCACCCAACATGTCCAGATCATTATTGCTGGCAGCGCCATCGGTACCCAGCGCGACATTCACGCCTGCTTCCAGTAATTTGTGAACGGGGCAGAATCCGCTGGCCAGTTTCAGATTGGATTCCGGGCAGTGGATCACGTG
>Ga0224511_10003071_pt1 | contig 11774 bp, 9 predicted proteins | sample SF_May12_sed_USG_2_FD_169988 | JGI IMG/M metagenome (GOLD analysis project Ga0224511, IMG submission 169988) | Sediment microbial communities from San Francisco Bay, California, United States - SF_May12_sed_USGS_8_1 | ecosystem: Environmental > Aquatic > Marine > Sediment | place: USA... | reverse complement strand
AATTTGACACATTTCAATAAGACTTGCTAATATATATTCAATACTAAGTAGTATTAATATATACCCACTACCTTATACCGTCTTGAAAAATCTCTGTTAAACAATCAATGCTTATTGTACACTTTTCTCTTCAGAAAACCCCTATCACATCGCGAAGTTGAGTATTGTAAAAACTATTGTTACGACGTTTACGCGCCATTGCGATTCAGGCGCGTTACGACGACGTCATCATATCTATTGTATTATTGTTATTGTTGTTGTTGTTGTTACTAGAACGTCATTGAGAGTTCAAATAGATTGTTCAAACGTACAGTCGTGTTTTGTCCCTGCAACCATCACTGAGATGAATGAGTCTATGCATATACTTCAAAGTCCTTCAAACAATATAGCATCATGTTAGAAAACCGCTATAATAGCATTTTATATGATGACCACTCCAGCTTGGCATCAGTCCAGTCTAGTTTTGTCCCTTCAACCATCATTTTGGTGCCATGACCAGCCAACGGCAGAAGCTTCTGGTGATGTTCGACGGCCATCGCCAACTCATCGCAAACGAAATACCGAAACTCGATACAGATCAAATGACGAATTATGAGCAGGAGCGACTTCTTCGTCTGCTTACGGAGACAGCGGCAGAAATCAGTCTTAAACGAGAAAATTATAAACCACAACGACGTGGAGGATATGTCATCAGAAATAGTAGAAAGCAAGACGTATTCCTTTCATATTGAATTAAAACTACTGCGGCCTCGAAAAGCAACTTGAAAAACGCAAAGCTACTGAACGCTAGTCGATATTGTCGAATATGTCACCCGACGGCAACAACAACGGCCAGTCGTGTTCCGACGGTGATTTGATTCCTACACCTATGACAGATACAGTTACATTAATGGTCCCGAAACAATATCCGCACAAGCTGCCGAAGCTATCTCACCAACATTCTGAGGAGATGTTAAAGAATGGTAGACGTTCTGGGACAGCTACGAATGCGCCGTAAATCTCAACGCCGGCTTTTTGGACGTTAAGAAATTATATATCTGCGTTAGTTAGTGGACGGCGTCGCACAGTCTTGCACAGCAGAGAACAAGCTGACTAATGCTAATAACACGAAAGCTGTCGAGCTACGACAGAAGCGATTCGGCCAACAAGACAAGATCGCAGACGCTCTGATGCAAAGTCTCGTGATGTTGCCTTGTCCAAGCATCAACGCCGATTGTCTACGAACGTATTCTGACAGATTGGAAACCAGTATTAGAGGTCTAGAATCTCTAATTCAGAGCGAGGAGACGAACGGGGAGCTCATAGTACCTATCATCAGGGAGATGCTGCCGACCGCTGTATGACAAACCACGTGACCACTCAGGCGGACGATGGAAACTACATGACCTAGGCAGAGCGATAGAAAAGAAAATCAGCGTTACGCCGGAGGGGGGCATACATTCCGTCAGCGCGACATATGTCGACAGCGACGTATCACGCCGGATGTAGAACATCACACAAGCGCTTCATTCAGAACAAGAACAGACAAGATCTCCAACAACGTAAGTTAGCCTGCCATCTATGTGGAGATAATCATTTCGCAACGGCCTGTATAAAATTCTAAACTGCCAAGGATAGGGTAAAAATTGTGATATTTAAACGTGTTTTAATTGCCTGTCTGATGATCATCACGTTTCGTTATGCAAGTCCCGTAACGTCGATGCCTTTTTGATAGCACACAAATCAGTTAACAGTTGTGCGCATTGCGTCAAAAACGTACTCACAAGCCAAACAGAACAGGTTTGAAAACGGTTCAAACCCTCGTCTACCACTGATATACGATATTTTGAGTGACAAGAAATTCAAATCCCCATTTTTGTCAATTTATCCAGAAAATATGACTATGATTTTGCACATGAAGAAATATCTTGTTCAGTCCAAACAATTCGCTATGTGTACCAAGAGTTGTTTAGTCCATCAAGATTGAAACCAATTACATAATAAAAGCATTTTTATCAATTGTTTTAAAAAGACATGGACCAAAAACATCGTATGTGGGGATATTTTTTGCGTCAAAACATCGACAGTCTCAATTTGACATAAATCTGACTGTTGTCTTCAAAAGTACCCAACATTATTATTCATTAGCATCTTTTTGACAAGATTTAAATAATGCTGACAAAAATCAACAAATAAAAATTATTTGCAGTCTTTTGTTTTTCCTGTAAAATTTCAAAAGGTGAATCTACGAGAATTTGAAGAGACATCGACCATTACAGATGCCGTTTTTGCAAACGAAAGCATCCCACAGCTATATATAAACAGCAGACAACAATGGGTGCTTCACTTCACCCCCATCCAAGGCACCGTTATCGTGCATACAGTTCTTCACTCATCATAACAAACTAGATCTGATGTATTACTGCAGTTACTCAAGTAAGCTCCGTCAACTATACGAAGGAAGCAAATGTTTTATTTGACGAAGGGGCACAGCGATCTTTAATCACGGAAAAGCTTGCTAACAAGTGCAAGCTGGTATCCTCTTGAGGATTCGATTGAACAAGTACGCTGTGACGACGTACACAGAGAAAGCCTTCTTACGCGTAGCATTAGATGAGATAGATCGTGACGTCTCCAGGTTCCTCTGGCTACGCAACGTGTTGTTTGGTACTACGTGCGCGTCATTCATCCTATGCGCCATCTTGAAACATCTCAACAATTACACGAAACCTGGGTGAGTGATCATGTTCGCCACGACCTATGTGTCGACAACATCATTTCCGGGTTTTAGCAAGAGAATCGGCGTGGTGAAGTTTTTCCATGAAACCCATGATCTGATGTCGGCTGCGACTTTCAACTTGCGTTCAGGGAACTCCAACAGCAACGTTGTATGAGATCGAGTCTATTAAAAGGGCGTATTGGACACCGACGGAACTACGAAGGTTGAGATGGGACGCAGAAGCGTTTTCCCGAGATAAAAAACAACGTTTCTATAGTACAAACTGTGATAAGTCGAAATCTACTATCCACTTGGCATTCTTTCATCAGTGTTAATTCGTACAAAGGCTCTGTTACACGATTTGTGGAAAATGAAAATAACGTGGGACGATCCATTAACAAGTGGCATGTACCGGAAGTGGTGAATTAGCGACGGACCTGATCACAGCGACATCGTGCAGTATCGACCGCTCTTCAACGCGCATACGACCAAGGTTGAACAAAACCATAGAAATCAACAAACTTTTGCCAGATCACAATGTCGATATTGTTCAACGCTAGACAACCCCGCGGACCTTTTGACACGTGGCCTCTCAGCAGCGCAGTTTGTGAACAACGAGCTGTGGTTCAAGGGACCTTCATGGATGATGGACACCGGAAGTTGGCCGACATGGGAACCACAGACAACTGTCTGTCTGATTGAATCACGTTGTGATCCTATAACGCAAGCAACGTCAACTGATGATCATCCGGGTGTAGTACATGGAGTCCACAACTTGATGCATCTGACGGAGTATAGCAATCTTCGAATGTAACAACCTACGTCCTTCGATTTGTCTATAACTGTAGAAACAAGAGCAAAGCTGTCAACGTGTCACACACGATAAAGAAATACGTTGTGTCACAGATAGCAATTCTATAAAACATATGTCAAACATGTCAATCGCACGGAGATTGGACGTTGTAAGCAAGTACAACTCACTTACCACCTACGCAACAAACGATACTCGCATCCTCTGATTCTAGACGTTGCGTGCGGGTCACGTACTCACCTTGCGCAACCATGAGTGTGACGTGCGTCCTCGCAGCTCTTGTTACATTCTTCCCAAGTGTTCAGAAATAACGCAGTAGACGTGGTTTTCAAAAACCCCTTACGGTCAAAAAGACCCACGGCGGGTTGGCTTCAGTAGTACAAGACGCGCACCTTAGACTTTAACATTCTGGCTCCAACACATAAATAACATTTATTTAACAGAAATAGTGGATTCCCACCGTCAGACGATGTGTACAGCACGTGCTGCATAGGTGTGTGTCGTGTCCAAAGAGTCGTCGGCAAAGCTGACGCAGCCCTAGAACCAAAACTGTTGCCTACATCGAGAGTAGAAAAAGCCGACCCGTTTAGCGTGACCGGTGTGGATCTTTCCTGTGCGTTACACGTGCGTGACATTAACGGCTGGGACACAAAGGCTTATAAAACATTATGGCTTTTGACAAACGTATTCCCTGGTACGGAGGCTGTTGGGAACGTTAAATTGCACATTTAAAGACTTCCGTCACTTGAGAAAGTGCTTGGTCGAGCATACGGTGACTATAAGATATTGGCCACGGTGATCACAATGACTGAAGCTGTTTTAAACGATCGGCCTCTAAACTACATCAGCGCAGCAAAGGTTGACATTGAACCACTTACACCGTCTCACGACATTTCCGGCCGACGGCTGACTACGCTTCCATACACGAGTTGAATCCTACAGCCCGCCATAGCAGAGAAGATAATACAAAATGGGAAAAACTTTAGCGCAAGCTGATTGACGATTTTCGTGCACGAGAACTTAAAGATGCTGTCAAATTTCTAAACCTTTTTGATTTTAACTTTTTATATATTTATTCAATCCTAATTTTTTTTATCGTTTGTTTTTAAAGTAAAGAGGTGCTAACTGTTGATTTTACATAATTCATTAAATTAAAAAATCTTGGATTTAACAAATTCCTTTTACATGTCACGTGCTCCTCTATGTAGTAAAACTGGTCACGTGCACCTCAATGCCTCAAAACCTTGTTGCGTACAGGAAATAAAAACCTGTTACCTTTTGTAAACGCCTTAGGCATGAACGATCTGGGATTTAACTCACGCATGATCCCCTCGAACTTACGAGAAAAACGCTCTACCAGTAAACCACAGAAGTTTTAAAAGTTTTAAAGTCAACATGTTGTCGCCATGACGTTCTATCTCACATTGTTACTGACGCTGATCAATCCCAGTGTGACAACAAGATATTGTGACCTCATGACTCTCTCCCTAACGTTGTTATTGACGCTGAATTTTCCCAGTATGGCAACAGCAGCATGTTGAAGTTACAACTCTCTTTCACGTCTTATTACTGACGCCGAGCAATCCCAGTGTGCAAATTGTTGACGTCACAACTCTCTCCCTTACATTGTTACTGACGCTAATTATTCCCAGTAACAACAAAGAATATGTTGGTAGTTCGAACCCGAGTTAGATAGTTCCGCGCTTTCTGTAGGTGCCTGAAGTACATGTATTGTTAAGACACTTTTTGTGTAAAAAATCAATATTGAGAGACAATTATTTTATATATATATATTCTTTTAAAATAAAATATTCGTAAAAAATTGTGCAAATAAAGGGTTCAAACCTTTAGAATGGAGTTTACTAGTAATTTGTCGTGTTATTATATAGATGATAAGAATAACACACGATAATGGATATATCTAGTTACATATAATTATTACAATATTAAGGTTTTGCTTACGGATGGATATATCAAAATGTAGGCGATAATAGTATGTTATAGTTGTTTGAGACTGTATTCATTGACAATTGCGTCACAGAGTTACATCAGCTATTAAATAGAGGCTTAAATAGACCACGAACATATTTTCTGTTTTGTAATTGTACCTGCAACCATGTTTGTTAAATGCGAATATTGACAAGTATGCACTCACAAGAATGCAAGTCTCTAAACCCTGTATAGAAAATGAACGTAACACAAGCCAAATTAAATACATTTGAAAATTGAAAATGTCAATACTGCAATGTATTATAAGATGCATTTTATTATTTGTCTTTCCTATGTACAATGATATAAGACATATTAAATTATTTAATATTTTACATAATGATAATAATGTTAACATTTACACATTCAAAAGTTTTTTTCCCAATCAACTTAACAAATACTGATAGCAACGTGTTAACATTTATAAATATAGCTTTTGAAATAAGAAAACGGGATTTCTTCCACATATATTACGTTTCACGCTGTTTTACAGGTATATGTATCTGCATTGACGTAAATTGTTATATATAGATGTGTACTAATGTGTCAAATGCATATACTTTAGACAACTTTAAACTCACTTTTCAACCTTTCCTTAACACTGCGCCTACCGGCCTTCTAAAAGATGACTGACTTTACAAAACTTACCCCTATACCCAACTCACACAAAAAACAACACCACAAGCAGAATATTTACAAAACATTAATGTCCTTAAATAACATAAATAATTAGAACCAAGAAAAAGTGAGCTAGAATTTGAACGGGGCATGTTGAACACGCATGTTCTTATGTCAGTGTGACATAAGCATCTTGTAATGTACACATTCTTTCAAATGTCATGGTACCGTCGTCTTGAACGATTTAAAGGACAGCAACTGATCTCGATTTCGACACGGAAATAAAATACATTTGAGAAACTTCCTGCACGTTGACCTAGTTATTCTCAGGGAGCTCTATAAAAAGGAAGGGTCTAGTGGTCCAAGGCGACAGTGTTCAATAGCGCCTATTCGGAAGAACAAATACACATTTACTTCAACGGTCAACATGGAACTTTCCTTCATTCTCTTTGCCATGGGCGTGACCATGGCAGTAGCAACCATGGAGGTGAGCTCGTTTTGTTTCTTTAAGCTTTTTTATTATATGACGTTACTGAACCTCACTTAAACAAAGTATAATGATGACAAAGAAACGAATCTTGGGTTTAACTGGCGGTACGTTTTTATTTTTTATTTTGTTTCAAACGCTCAACAGTGTAACCACGTCGTGCAACTGTGCCATGACGGAAAGGTGGTGGAAATGGACGTCATTCAAAACTTCGAGGAAAACACGGCTTTGATCATGGTCGGGGACGTGTCCAAGTACTCCGACGAAAGATCGACTGTCAACCTTCATGACTACAATACGGTACGAAGCATGTGCTATGTGGTGTTAACTGATATGATAAACAAAATTAAAAAGATACCAATATTTTAATGTTTAAATGATACACTTTAATATGTCTGATGAAAACACATTTTGGACACGTCAAATTTTTATCCCTCCCATCTTAGTTCCACGTATTACGGTTAAAAGCCAATAACACTTACTAGTACTTAATATAGTATTTAAATGTAATTGGATACTGTTGCCTAAACGTCAGGTTTTGTTGAAACCACTACTTTCCATTACATTGAACTGGAATTACTGTTTTATCGATGCATGATAGGCAACATAATTTGTTCAACTCAACAAACTGTACAGCTCACAATCTGTCACAAACAAAATCCGTTTATTTATATATAGGGGTACCTGGCTCTGAAAGACATCAATGCGAAGGTGTGTTTGCTGACAAAATTTGAAGGACAGACTCTGCCAACTTCCACGTACGAAAAGGTATGACATGTTCACTGCAATGCGATCCCAAAAGCAACAATACATGCCATTTACCAAAGAAATAACTTTAGTATTGTTTACAGTAAAACAAGGAGAGCTCAGTATATTGAACGAATCTGTTTCTGGTATACAATGATCATATTATTGGCTTTTCAATGTATCTGTAACATAAACGTAATAAAATTTAGTTAAAATGTGCAGCAACTTTTAGCATAATTGTTCCTAGTACAATGCTAGGCAACACAGAAACAATAAGAGTTGATGTTGTAGGGGCTTGTGACGGACGTACACTACTACACAATGAGTGAGGTGTCTGATAAGATGAGCTACGAAACTGTCCTCATGACTGCTGGGCCGAAAATTGCCGAGTTCTGCAGGGAATACACCGTTAAACTCGAGAAAACGACGGCCATTGCAGAGAACGGTGAGTTTGCAGCTGCAGCTCTATTCATTTAATTTAATGAAATAACATTTTGCGGCTTTATACATGATAATCATTTGATGTACTTGCAGTACATAGAACATTTGTTCTTGTTTTACTATTCTATGAAATATTTCACGTTTAAATTTAATGATAGGTGCATTAATAATAAAACATTCTGTACTTTCAGAAATGGAGAAAAACTGTCCGAAAATTATAAGTGAGTATTAGTTTTGACATATATAGCGGCAATTGTATGAATGTGTTATGACCAAAATATCTAGTACTAGTTACGCTTAGTTCGGACCGTCATGGTACGGTGTTGTATATCAAAACATTACGTATCCAAGTTACTAACATTTATATATAAACCAAAGATGCATGAAAATTAGGTCACCTTAACAAATAGACTTTTAAAGTATTGTATCGTTCAATTTCAGTGTATAGATGCGGAGTTTGTGGCTTCTCCAACTGCTAAATACCGGTGTATTGAGTGAATGACCTCTGACGAACTTTTACATTGGATATGTATTATTTAACACAATGCCGGCTTTTTGTAACATTTCTATTATTATATGTTGATTTTTAAATAATTGTATTATGTGGAAAAGCAATATCGACACTTAGCAACTTGTGTTTACGATATGTGCATTGGAACAAGAAGAAATTTTACATTTCATTTAAACGACATTAGCAACTTAAACTTATTTAATTTATTTCGGGACATTGCAATATCAAAATTGTTCAATATTGAGAATGTTAACAAATTCAGTAAATACCCTGGCATTAAATGTAAAACGACAGTAGAAAGCTAGCAAGTTGTAGTGACGATATGTACGCTGGAACATGAAGAATTTTCATAACATCTCTTTTAAAAGTGTCTAACAGTTGTTAACTTGTTAACAAAACTAATTTTTGTATAAGAAGGAGACATCTGTTTTAATGTTAATTTACAAGTCTTTCAAACATAATGTTAGGAAAGCTAAAAGATCATCAAAACCTTTTGCCATTGAAGATGATGCATTGTTTAAGCTTTGAACAAAAGATGACCACATATGCCTTTTATTTAAAAAAGTAAATATAAACATGATTTTTAAATACTAAATTCTGAATCTTCCTTTATGCTTGTTTTCATATTTGCCGTAGAATTTATGATGAATGAATGAGACAAAACTCAATGCTACACGTTATTAAACGAATAAACAACTAAAAGCTTGTGCATGTGTTTGTTTTATAGTTTTAAACGTTGTCCTAAAATATGGCAACAAATAGTCTCGTATGAATAGCTCCGGCTGGTCAATTTGAACAAATGATGTGTTTCGCCTTTCCAACATTTTAGCGAGGAATTATGATTTTTACTTTAACACAGTCTTATACTCTGGTTAAACCAATGCAAATCCGAAATACAGTCAATTTATATTAAAGTACAGTTCAGACATATATCTCAGGGGATGATTTAGATAACATTAAAATATATGAACGTAGCCAAAGGTATTTTACAAGACAACAATGTCCTACCTTAGAGACACTTTTGTCAAATAAGTATTTTTTGTTTTGAAGACAAGTTAACAAAACATACATTGAACTCGACAGTTCCGGGTCAGTAATGAAATTAAATTCAAGAAACGTGTCTCTTTGAAACGAAAGTTTGATTAAACAAAACTGCATGAATTGTTCAACAAATAATTCCTCTTTACTAAAATAAATTTCAGGAATTCTTAAAGTAGGAAAACCCCGTCTTTAGAGTGTCCAACTGCATGCGGCAAAAACAGTTGCGGGTCATACTTGACAGTTGCGGGTCACGTGACTAATGTTTATGTTCTGTTATCAGGGGTCATCTAAAAATGTTATAACCAAACAAAACAGCTGTTTTTAACAACAAGACATTTATTAAACACGTGTGATTTAAAATAAAACAAAAAATATGTAAAAGAAGGACCTAACCATAACACATTCAAGTATCTATTGCATACAAACTAAAACAAAGTGAATAACGAAATGTAAAAAAAAACGTTTTAAACTACTTGATTTTGAAGTTTTTGACACAATATCACATCACATTATAAACAAATAATATAAATTGTGTTGTATCAAAATCGTTTGTAACAAACATCCATACTTTTGAGGAAGTCCCTTGTGCTGACCCGGAATTGTCGTACGTGAACTTGGTCAAGCTATCAGCAACTATGTCACAATGAAGTTGGACAAAATAAAAAAAATATTTTAAATATTTGTAAGTGGTAAATGACGATGATCTGAAACTGTCGAGTTCACTGTACATCATGCTAGTCTGCTAAAGTAGACATTGTTAACTGCCAAAAATACCGGTAAAATGTTCTCAGTTTTTCTTGTATGTTGTTTACATTTGAAAATGGAGTTCCGCTCATGCGCTAGGGGGCGTCAGTGGTGTGGCATCATTCATTACTACTGGTGAACAGCTACTGGTGAACAGCTTCAATAAAACCGGGGCTGCTGTTTTCTCGTGCAGGCTATGCTTTCGGAGGGCTTTCCCTTTCATCAGTTTAATTTTCAACGCACACACAACCAAGGTTGAACAAAACCATAGAAATCAACAAACGTTTGCCAGATCACAATGTCGATATTGTTCAACGCTAGACAACCCCGCGGACCTTTTGACACGTGGCCTCTCAGCAGCGCAGTTTATGAACAACGAGCTGTGGTTCAAGGGACCTTCATGGATGATGGACACCGGAAGTTGGGAAAAAAGAAGCATGTTTTTTTTGAAGCTGTTTAACAGTATAAATAAAATAAGCAACACCACTGACGACCCCTAGCGCATAGGCGAAACTCTGTTTTTAAATGTAAACAACATACAATCCATGATTCCTGAGGACCAGAAGAATACAAAAATATCTTTTGATACCTTAGTACGTCCTCCATCGCTTTGGTTATTTGGTTTAATTATGGAATGTATCTGTTGAACAGGGTAAAACATTGCAACGATTAAGGAACCACAAGACAGACTGGTATGTCCTACACAAGTCGACAAGAAAAATTAAACTGACACAAGGGAAAGCCCTCAGAAAGCATAGCCTGCACGAGCAAACAGCAGTATCGGTTTTATTGAAGCTGTTCATCAGTAGTAATGAATGATGCCACGACACTGACGCCCCCTAGCGCATGAGCGGAACTCCATTTTCAAATGTAAACAACATATATGTACACTCCATGATCCCCGAGGACCAGAAAAATATGACTACACAATGATGTAGTACGGGGCGACTTTTAACAGCCGCCACACAGGCACTAAACACCACCTGTAGTAAGTAATATTAAACTGATTAAAGGGAAAGCCCCCAGGAAGCATAGCCTGCACGAGAAAACAGCAGCCTCGGTTTTATTGAAGCTGTTCTTCAGTAGTAATGAATGATGCCACACCACTGACGCCCCCTAGCGCATGAGCGGAACTCCATTATCAAATGTAAACAACATACATGTACACTCCATGATCCCTGAGGACCAGAAAAATATGACTACACAATGATGTAGTACGGGGCGACTTTTTACAGCCGTCACACAGGCACTAAACACCAGCTGTAATAAGTAATATTAAACTGATGAAAGGAAAGCCCTCAGGAAGCATAGTCTGCACGAGAAAACAGCAGCCTCGGTTTTATTGAAGCTGTTCATCAGTAGTAATGAATGATGCTACACCACTGACGCCCCCTATCGCATGAGCGGAACTCCATTTTCAAAAGTAAACATCATACATGTGCACTCCATGATCTATGAGGACCAGAAAATATGACTACACAATGATGTAGTACGGGGCGACTTTTTACAGTCGCCACACAGGCACTAAACACCAGCAGTAGTAAGTAATATTAAACTGATGAAAGGGAAAGCCCCCAGGAAGCATAGCCTGCACGAGAAAACAGCAGCCTCGGTTTTATTGAAGCTGTTCTTCAGTAGTAATGAATGATGCCACACCACTGACGCCCCCTAGCGCATGAGCGGAACT
>Ga0224511_10003070_pt1 | contig 11774 bp, 5 predicted proteins | sample SF_May12_sed_USG_2_FD_169988 | JGI IMG/M metagenome (GOLD analysis project Ga0224511, IMG submission 169988) | Sediment microbial communities from San Francisco Bay, California, United States - SF_May12_sed_USGS_8_1 | ecosystem: Environmental > Aquatic > Marine > Sediment | place: USA... | reverse complement strand
TATAATTCTTAGTAAGAGTTATTGTTATAATATATTAATTTCTAATATAATTGATCTGAAATATGAATGCTAGCGCCGAACTATTAAAGTCTTTTTTGGCGGAATGTTTTCCCCTTGCTGTCACTATTCAAATGATCACATGATATTGTTATGCCTATAAAAAGTTGTGAAAGCATTGTTAAATCGTATTGTATTTGTTTGCAGGATATATTTGTTTTTGTTTTAATGTATACTGTAAAACTTTAATATGAATTCTTGATAACTAATCAGCATATCATACAAGTAACTTCTTATGTAAGTTTAGAATTCTGAAATACTTTTTCGGAAAATGACATTACGGCAACATGATTTATTGCTTTAAGAATTTCGAAGCGCTCGTTGATTGTTTTAGACTCCTTCATTTCAGAATCTAAAGCTTACTTAGGTCAATGACTTAACCGTCGTTTAAGCTAACAAAAGAACGCCAACTACATAGTATAAATATACACACCTGACGATGTTCTCAAATTACTCAAGTATTAAAGTCAATTGATAATATTCGCTCATTGTCGGAACCGCATACTCCAATACAAAGCATTTTGAAATCAGGACTATGCAATTACTATGAAGTAAAACTAATAAATTCATATGAAAATAAAACTATTTGCTGTTCTATTAACAATAAATAAGTTTATCGTTTGAAATACAAACATGTCATAAGCTGCTATTGTTAGCCACTTTTGATCAGATGATGCAGAACGTATCTACAATGCCTTCTAGATCAAGACTGCACTGTTGGCTACGCGCAAATGTGATACTAGTATGTGATGTAACGTGCTGTCCCGCATGCGTGGTGAATCGAACGTCATTTTATCTCTCGATACGTGCATTTGGAGAGGCTCAGTTAAAATTGGTAAAATGACAAATAGTGCAAGTACTATCTGTAATTTTAGTTGACGCGCATTTACCCAATACCCAATGCATTTTGAACAAAATATTGAGCATTTTCAACAATTAAACCATTTTGATATAATGTAAATCAACATTAAAGGCATATCTTTTTGTCACTTTTTGACGTTTGAATGACAATGCGTTGTATTAGAAAGCGGTGTATAAACTGTAAGATGCTCAATACATTGTGTCTATCCATTTATATAAAACTAAATACGTGTAAGTTTAAAACAAGTATCAGTAGATCTTGTGATTTGGGATGCTGTGTGAAAGTCATAGTTTTATTATTATTCGCCCATCGAATTACATAATTATTACACCACATTTACACAAGCAACTTGAGATATCAAATGTCTTTTTTCACTTATCAACTAAGTACATGTAAAAGCATTATTTCAGTTTGTGTATTATCGTTCGTTTTAATTTTATGTTTTACTTTAGCCATAAACTCCCCATCTTGACTAAAACTTTCGCAATTGTATACTCGTAATAGACCAGACGATTATCAGTGTGCACTTAATACAGCGAAACGTGACGAAAGTACTATTGTATATTTTGAAGATTTACAAACTCAGGTTGCATTATAGCACAGATATACATTTCGCTTATATTAAGCTACATGGTTGTTTTTTCATTCCATTAAATGCTATATTTTTCGTTTAAGAAACTCGTTAGTGAAAGCGTTTTTACAAATGAAAACATCTATTATAATAAAGAAGCAATGGAATACATTCTATTCGTACATTGAGGAAATAAATATTTTAAGAATTTGTTGTTACAATAATAATCAATGTAGTTGTTTTGCGTCGTAAATAATCGTAAATATCACCCTAACTTGCGGTTTTGATCATACACATGACGTGATGTCATACACAGAGCGTCCATTAAGTATCCGTATTAATTTAAACTTGGTATCCTGGCAAAAGGATGATTTCCTATGCAATGCTTATTCATATAACATCACTAAACGCTAGAAACGTTTAATGCTGATAATCAATACGAACTTCTCAGATCAGGTTCTGTTAAAACGGCAGCTAAACTAGATCTATTATGTTATATTGTGCTTTGGACATTACCTATCATTGTTCGATGGGCCTTGTATTTATGCTACTGCAGTTTTGTACGAACCAGATTTATTCTTGTATAAACATATGTTCCAGAAAAAGCCTTGAAAAAAAATGCCAGAAGGTGTGAATATTATTAAACGTTTTAAAGAATTAATTGCAGTTGGTTTTATGAAAAAATTTGACACACATCATTGATTCTTCCCACAAGCTTCGACTTGTATGGGTAAACAACGACCTCTGAGACACCAAAGATCGGCAAGCCTATTTAGTTAGCGGTAGAAGCATTTTTGCAATATATAACATCAATGGGGTATACCATTTACACGAAATTACTCAGTAATTAATATGTAAACAACGACCTCTCAGATACCAAAGATCGGCAAGCCTATTTAGTTAATGGTAAATAATTTTGCAATATTTAACATCGATGGGGTATACCATTTACACTAAATTACTCAGTTATTAATATGTTATCAAATCCGTAAATAATAAACATGGTTAAAGTCAGAAAATGAAGTAAGTATAGATATATTGGCCTACGGGACACACAATTTATTATTGTGAACACGCAATGGTTTTCACCGAAGCACATCATAAACACGGAAGTTTTATTCATAACGTTTTCAAATGCGGTTTTAACGCTAATGAACAAACATGGAAGAAATGTGGCTTAAATATATTTTAAAAAGTTCATGGATATCTGTTTTTATAGTTTTAAGTCTGGTGAAAAACGGTAAATGTATAGTTTAGGACACTTCTTTGAAATCTTTATTCCTATTAATGACTTTACTTAACACAATCTTTGAAGCTCGACATAAAAAACAAGGCTGATAAAATTAACATCTGTTTTAGGCCAACAAATTAACTCTTAAATATTTTTAATTTGTTCATTGGACATAGCAATATACATGTAGCCATAGAAAATTGATTTGACAATAAAGATAAGCACATACAAGTAATGTTCGCATTGTATGTAACACTCCCATAAAGTTACAATACATTGAAATTAGTGTTGCCACTGTCATTTACAGTATATGGAAATAAAACTAAATATATTTTGATAGCCATTGATGCTATCTGTTTCAATAAAAGGACAAAGACATGTACGACGTAAAACAATACTTTAACCGTATAACTTTAATGTCACCCGTCCGAAATAACTGCGACTTAAATAAATGATCATTTGTCTCTTTATCAGAGCAGACTTCGCGTGGAAAATTACTTAAATGTTAAATTAAAGAAATGCTTAAAGAAACAATATTCAAAATGTTGTAGACAAGTCAACATTTGCATGTTACAAACAACAAACATACTGTCGTTGTAAGGAAGCATTTGTGTTAAAAGTTATCATGTGGTTTCAAAGGAAACTGTTTTCTCTTAACACGGCGTGGTATTTCAGGTTATTGTGAAGACTGTGCCAGGTGGTGCGCGTGTTGTGCTGGCGGATGTAACCCATATGGCAGATGTTACGACGAGTATGGGTGTGTAGACGGGCATTGGGGTCATTATTGCACCGCTAGCTGTGGCCAAGGTTGTCCGAGTGGCACATGTGAACGCTGGACAGGAACCTGCTCACCGTGTAATGACGGGTATTGGGGCGCCAGATGTGATCAACAGTGCAGTCAAGGGTGTCTAGAAGACATATGCAGTTCAAATGGCGCTTGTTCACCTTGCCAGCCCGGTTATTGGGGCACACAATGTGATGAACAGTGCAGTCAAGGGTGTCTAGAAGGCACATGTAGCCAAATCGGTGGACATTGTTCACCATGTGCTAATGGTTTCTGGGGAAACAAATGTGAACACCTTTGTGGTAATGAATGTCCGCAGTCATGTCTTCAGTTAGACGGATCATGTTCATCATGCAGTACCGGGAAATGGGGAGACAGCTGCCAGAATGGGTGTGCAGCTGGATGTTACGATCAGTGTCGACAGTTTGACGGCCATTGTTCACCGTGTCGGAAAGGGTGTTGGGGTTATACGTGCGACACATTATGCAGCGAGTGTCAAGGTGATTGTGTTCAGTCTGATGGTTATTGCCAAACATGTTTGCATGGACTGTGGGGATGGAAGTGTCAGTTTTATTGTAATGAGGCATGTTTCGGCCCATGCCGAACTGGCTATGGGAGTTGCTCACCTTGTAACGTCGGACATTGGGGAACAAACTGCGGTCAAACTTGCAATCAGGGATGCTCTGCGTCTTGTGCTCAGTTTAACGGATCATGTATCTCCTGTCGTGACGGGTTCTGGGGAGACAGTTGTCAGTATGCGTGCACAAACTGTTTATCACCAACATGTCTTGAATCCGATGGACATTGTTTACTTTGCAAAGCAGGCTTCTGGGGAAGAAATTGTTCCTCGTATTGCAGTCCTGGTTGCTCATCAAACACGTGTAGTGTTACTAATGGCTCTTGTATACCTTGTACTTATAAATACTGGGGAGAACAATGTGTTAAAGTATGCAGCGACGGGTGTTCCAGTCAATGTGCACAGTCTGACGGGACTTGTTTGTGTAAAAATGGATACTGGGGAATGCAATGTACCGAGCAATGCAATGATGGATGTTTATTTGACACATGCAAGCAGACTGACGGGTCTTGTGCACAATGTAAGGTAGGAAGATGGGGAAGTACCTGTGAGCACCCATGCATATCACATTGCACATCATGTAAGGCCAGTGACACGTGTATCACATGTATGGATGGATACTGGGGAGACATGTGCACTTCATGTGACGCCAACTGTGCTGATACGTGTGATAAAGACACTGGTTATTGCACGTGTATGAGTGAATATTATAATGTCAACAAGACAAGAAGTGAGTGCACATCATGTTACGAAAACTGTCACAGCCAGGCATGCGATCCCGATTCTGGAGTTTGTTATCAGGGTTGCGTGGATGGATACTGGGGAGATTATTGCAATCAAACGTGCACGAAAAATTGTAATGGTACATGCGCACAACACACTGGATATTGCAAGAGTTGTGTAAATAGTTCTTTGTCTGGACTTTTATGCGATCAACGGTGTAGTTTATCTTGTTTGATGCAAACATGTGAACACACCTCAGGCAACTGTACCAAAGGCTGTCACAACCAATACTTTGGACGCAGATGTGAACATAATTGTAGTTTCAATTGTGTTTCGTCAGAAAAAAACCAATCAAGGTGTTCTAACGTTAACGGCAAATGTCTTGAAGGCTGCATAGACGGATTTGTTGGTGACTTCTGTGACGTTCACCATGGTGAGTTGCATGTAAAACATTTTAAAATAACGTGTCGGCTATAATCAGTAAATTATTCATCACATAAAATTATCTACTATATATAACGTTTTATATATCTTTAAAATCTCTTTAAATATGAGTACCTTAAAATATTAACAGAACAAGCCGTGGCTGGACAAGAGAGCTTGTATACCGCTGTCGGTGGTTTTATCGGTGGACTTATTGTGGGTGTGATCATTGTCGTCATCGTCGTCGTTCTTTTAAAACGAAGGTAAGAATTTGAAATAATAACCATTATTGCAAACGATTCAATCAATCAATCAATCAATCAATCAATCAATCAATCAATCAATCAATCAACCAATCAATCAATCAATCAATCAATCAATTAATCAATCAATCAATCAATCAATCAATCAATCAATCAATTTATAAACACAAATCAACCAATTAAACAATCATATTATCATTATACATAAACAATCCAGCAGGTATGCAATCACTGATTAAAGATGCTATGTCTGTATCGTTTAGGTCATACTTGTTTACATCTTACATTTAAACCATATTTAAGCAGTGAAATCTACTTCCGTAAATATGAGAAACTGTCAAATATGGTTATCCATGCGTGTCAAATATTACAGAAAAATGACTTTGTTGAAAATTCGTTTTTTATTTACGTTTCGACCCATTGTGTCGAAACAGTTAAATAGCTTTACTAAAATCGTTATTCTCAGTTGACTCGGTGGTGCAGACTACTTGTCCCAAACCACATTATCTGTCACAACAGTTTGCAATTTCTTTTGCAATATTAATTTATTTAGTATTCTAAACATATTGCAATATTTGTGACGGATTATAAGGGTACATGTATGAAAAAACAGACCTAGCATACATAACCAACTCTAAAATATCTTTATTTAAAAAGACGTTCGCGTTGACACTTGATTTCCATAACAACAGATATCAAACCAGAAGCCCTAAGGCAGAAGAAGACGCATACGAAACCCCGGCCCCTGTTGATACCTCGCCGACATATGATACAATTGTCAGATCAAATGGTAATATGAACAATATAATCGTTTTTCATGTATGCATAACACTTTCAATAGCATATTATTACAAATTTTTGTAAAGGAAAAAGGTTTTGCCTTTGCGGAATATTCGTTATACATTTTATGTATTTGACACATTATTTATGTCCTTTATGTCAGTACAAATGCATGTTAAGATTTTCTGTCAGTGTTTTAGGCGAGATGGAGTAAATATAGAAGTTGGGGAGTAATTTACCTTTCGTCGTTTTTGAAATTGGTTATGTTAACATTCACTCTTCAAAGAGCTAACATATGTAACATATTTATAATATATGTTGTTTCTTTTTAGCAATGAAGTGTATTCATAAACTAAGAATGCGATACATATTACATGTATTTAACTGATGGCTTCTGTTGTTTGTTGACGTAGATCCTGACCACGAGGATGCGGCCACGATAGCCGTCAGTGTGAATACGGAAGGTGTGTACTTCACCATTGACGACACAAACAGTCAATAGAAATGACACGTGGAGACAACGGTGACAATGTGTATGATCTAATGTACACATATATTGACGAGTGCCATCTACGTACGTTGAATGGGATATTATAGTAGTAGTATCACAGATTTATATGCAAGATTGGCAAGTGCAAACGCCAAAGTGGTATTTATTTTGAGGTCCAGTGTTTAAGATAATATAGTGCACATCAAGATGGCGTATAGCAAATTGTGAAGTTCAGAAATGTATCTTTGACATATGAGAAAAGCATTGCTTTTTGCATGGATATCATGTCGACAGTTTGATATGTAGATGTATGTATACAAGTAATACACCATGTATATTCATTTGCAATAATTATAATTAATTTACTATAGTTGTATTCTAAATGTTGCTTTTTGTAAGAAAACACTTAACATTTTAGAAGTATACTGTAATATGTGAACAATACAATGCTTATTATTTTATTCATTGTAAATAATGGATCTGCTTTAATCTGATAATAAGCACTGTTGCTATCATAGGAAAACTCTAAATACTTGTTAATAATTCATTTATCGCTACGAATATCTATATATGTACAATCGAAAATTGCCCTCCATGTTTGCATACAATGATGTTGTTTCTGAGCTATGTAGGAATATGGCCTAGGTATTCGTTTCCACAATATTATTAACACAGTTTATTTATCAATATTGCATACTTTTTTGTTCACTTATACGGGTAAACTGAAAATATTAACATTATATTTGATAATGATGCATCATTCCAGATTATATCTTACTTACTATGTGAGTTTAGAATTTAAATAAACTGTTTTGAAAACCACTATCTCTCCAACATATATCATTGGTATATAAAATCATTGCTTGCCGATTATTGAGACTCCTAAGTCTCAGATCTAAAACAACCTAACTTTAAATACAGCACATCATCACAGGCTCGGTACGTAGGTCACTAAACTGTTTAAACTAACAAAAGAACTAAAACGACCTAGCGTATATGCACACGTGTAACTTACTTAAATTACCCAAGTAATAAAATCAACTCCTCGTCGGAACCGCTGACTACAATGCAATGCACTTTGCTACGAGGACAATGTAATGATTTACTATGGTGTATACATAATAATAAATAATGAAAATAATTACTGTATTATCAAAGGGACTCCACTAAGTTCTGGTCGTGTAACACATTTAAAAAGATTATTTTCGAAAACCTGTTTTTTTTCTAGTTGTCGACGTGTGTAGGGCATAGTAGTCTATCTTGTGGTACATTATTATGTCTTATCGGTTGGCAATTCATTTAAAACGTATATCGGTTGTTTTGGAAAAGCTTTTCCTTTTTTAACAGATACATTTCAAATTTGAGATGCCAAATCAATAGAGGACATATTAAGGTACCACGGAATAAGTTTTGATGCACAAAATACGTTGGTAGCAAAACATAAAGGTTTTCAAAATTATTCTTTAAGTGTTACACGACCATACCTATGTGGTGAACCCGACACCATGTTACATATCTCATTTATAATGATTTGTTATGTAATGCGTTTGAAAGAACGGTGTGAATATATCCGAAAGAAGAGAGGATAATGAACATAAACGATGGTTGCCAGGGTATAGTGTAGCAATGCAGGGCAGGGGATGTTTTGTTTCTTTTAACATGTGATCATGGTACAAGCAGGCGCGTTAAAATAGTATCCTCAGTTGAATCGCAATTTACACCAAACAATAAGTTTAACTCGTGTATATGTGCAATTTTTACAGCGTCCTTTGTGCAGATCTTCTGAAAGTTAAACCAACGGTGCATGCAAACAATGGGCATGCAATCCATTATTATTATTCTTTCATTTGAGGATTTTCGTTCATTTTTCCATTTTGAAATAGCTATAATCTCCACATCCTGACTAAAACTTCCGTAATTGTAGACTCTCGATAGACGGGGTGATGATACGTGAGCATTAATATAAATTGAAAAGATTTCAAAAAGATGTTTAAGTCCAACGAAACAAACAATTGGCCACATTTGACGTTTGACCTTTACTTTTACCTGTGTCATGCAAGTCTGGCCATATCATTCATGAAATAAATGTGCTTCATCCGCGCGACATTCCGTCTCATCCATGTAACTGTTTGTTTTAAGTTAAGTTGTCTTGCTGTATGTAATAGTGTACATCACAAAACAAAATGGAGAATATAGACAGCCACATACTTGATAACCATTTAATATGTTTGATTAGTGGAAGTTAGTAATTACATTACTAGTATAAGTATTTCAATCATGTGTTAGTATTCGCACTTCGTGGAAACAGCACATTTCATTGCATAATCATCATTCGATCAAGAGTATTACAGGCTGATTAAACTCTGAAATTAGTCATAAACATAATAAGAAGATCACGTTTTATTAATGCCCCAAATAGGTTTATGTTTTAACTACATTATGTATTGAAGAGATATGAGTCCAGTCAAATTTAGAGTGCTATTGTACATAAGCTTATTCTAGTCAGTTGCTCCAGAACGCGTTTTTTTGAATATGGGACAACGAGTTCCATAATCAACCTTCCGGTGCCGGAAAACTCTATCTTACACCCCCATGTAAGACATGTTACATTCGATTTTCCGTGCACTGCGTTTTAACGACCTTGCTTTGATTTTGCCGATTTATTACTGTAAACTGTAAAGCTAGAGTAATAATTGTTAAACGTTAAATCATACAGTACTTAAAATATCTAACATATTTTAATTTCAACCACATGACATAAATAAATGCATGTTCCTGAACTACGACCGTGTGAAAACCCCGTCGTTGCGTGCGCTGACCTCAAATCCGAACAGAAGGAAATTGTCAACATTAAAAAAACAAATATAACCTTTAGAACTGTGTTGTCTTTGATAATGATTTGTAATAAATACACACATCCATGTACATAACTCACGAACATAAACACTTTCTGAAAAAATGAATAAAACTCGTCGATGTCATGTTTGGTACGAATGTCAGTAGGTACGCGTATTTATCCACCGTGTCATGCAATTCCAAACAGAATATCATGTGTTATAACGAAAAGCGGTTTGTTCAATTGATTTATATTGACCTGATCGTAATACAGTCTCACACTTTTTATTAAATACCTAAATATTATTAAAAATACACAGCTTCGAACATGAAACGATCTTATTTTAGTAAACAGAATGTCACATAGCCGTGATGTGACGATGTTATTATTTATTGAATAAAATATCGCTGCGCTCTTGTTTTTACTAAACACAAATAGTTCGCTGTTGGCCATCCACACCAGTAATACATGAAAGTCACTTATACCGCAGGGCGTTCTAGAAAAAGGTTCATAATAAAGATCGTGTCACTCGTTTGACCTAATACAGTTTCTCAGTTCCCCAATGCCCACAGTTTTTATTGTTTATGGGGGAATTCAGGTAGAAGTAAGACTCGTACTTAAACTCGTCACTAAACCAAAGTAAATCAACACAAGCTGGATTGGTCTTTACCCAGTGTGCAATTAAAGTGTAGTCGACTTTAATGTCATTTTCTTTAAGGCGCTGCATGATTAACAGTGTATATGATTTACGATTTAGATCATAACGTAGTATTCTGTGAACACTTGAACGACTTACTGTGTTGGTAACACCTCTTGAAATCTTTCTAACAGATCTTTGTGGCGTTTCTGATATTACATCTTGAATGCTGGCAATGTTTTCAGCGCTTCTCACAGACTCGGGTCAACCGGGATTTGAATAACGTCCGTCCGCTACAGATCCTTTTTTTTGACAGCCCTTTCTTCTCAGGATGTTGTTTTGCCGTTTCTCGGATTACTGTGGCAGGAGATCCAGTCGAAAAATACAACTTAACTATCTCAGCGTCAAAATTTTACAACAGGCATGCAACTCATCATCGTGTCTTAAACTTCAGTAATTGTATACTCTAAATAGACGATGTGTGCTTTTTATACAAATAATTGGTAAACATGTTCGACATTAGTTGGAGTATTGATTGTTATTTAATTTACAAACTACAATACCATAAACATGCATTTCGCAAGTATTTAGACACATAATTGCTGATGCAATCAAATTCAGTCCTCTATTTCCGTCTTACAAGAAGATTACTATGATTGTGTTTGAACAAACATCCATTAGACAAGGGGCTACATTCTTACGACGAGAAAACATTAAACCTACATGTATATAAATGGTGCTACAAAAGTTGATGATGCAGTACGTTCTGGTCATACACAATCGTGACCATCACGCTAACTAGCGGTTTATGCCATTCGCATAAACTAGTACAATATAAGTTGAAGAGATGTTCAAAGAAAGAATGTTGTAAACAATGTAGACATGTCAAGTTAAAGGGCACCATGACAAAATGGCCCCTCATCACACAGGCACTTGCACACAATTGAAATGTGGAGTCGTCAAATGTCTGTAAAGTAATCATCACATAAGTCAATTATTGTTTAAAATAATTAATTTATTCATTTAAACTTCCAAAGAAAAATGTATTTTTAAATATTTTTATTTCATAAAGAATATAAAGTATGTATTAAATATTGATAGAAGAAGCTGTGACAGGACAAGACAGCTTGTATGTGTTCGATAGTTTTATCTGGGATATTCTTGTGGGTGTGGTCATTGTTGTCATCGTCGTCGTTCTTATACAACTAAGGTAGGGATTTGAAACTATCATGAAAGTATCTCAACCTAAATTATAAAGTGAAACAAAAACAGATAGCGATGAAGGCCTGGTTTGGATATTTGCATCATTGACCAACAACGCATGAACGACGGAATGTTTGAATTATCTTGCGTGTGTAAGTGAATAAGTGAGCGAGTAAATAAGTGGGTTATCATGTGATTTAGTGAGTTAAGGATCAATCAATCAATCAATCAATCAATCAATCAATCAATCAATCAATCAATCAATCAATCAATCAATCAATCAATCAATCAATCAATCAATCAATCAATCAATCAATCAATCAATCAATCAATCAAT
>Ga0224511_10003069_pt1 | contig 11774 bp, 9 predicted proteins | sample SF_May12_sed_USG_2_FD_169988 | JGI IMG/M metagenome (GOLD analysis project Ga0224511, IMG submission 169988) | Sediment microbial communities from San Francisco Bay, California, United States - SF_May12_sed_USGS_8_1 | ecosystem: Environmental > Aquatic > Marine > Sediment | place: USA... | reverse complement strand
ACTTGAGGTGTTTGAACTTTTCAGTGTAGTGACTTTTGTTTGAACATGACCTTTTCAGTTTTGTGTACAGTTTGTCTCTTTTTCTTATGAGTTTGACTATTTCGTGTGTGACCCATGGTAGATCAGCAAGAACATAAATATTTTCCACTTTTAACTAGCAACCTTTTACGTTTCTTCTTCTAAAAAGTATATTGAACAGAACTAAATTGATCGAGCGCTCAGATAAAATCCCATTTTGCATTTGTTATTTTCAGTGACAACTTTGCAAACAAGAAAAGCAACTCTTTCTGACCCTGCGGTTACACAACACTAACAAATATCATTATAAAACTTATTAAGCACACAGTAATCTCCCTTTTCATCGCTTATCTTTAAAACACCAGTTGTCTAGTTGTTCTAACTATTTTAGTATTGCACACGTCTTGTCTTTTCGATATTAGTTATGGCACCTAGTTATGAACTTCATTCTAAATGCTACATGTTACTCTAGATAATCTGTCTAGACGGGGACTTATAAATACACATCGCTTGTAATGTACACATATCACAATAGGTACTGATACCAATTAAATTTTGTCAATGCATCAATAATATTGTATATAAATTATATAATATCCATACGTTATTTTTAATTATATAAATTTGTTTAAAATGTATTACTTATACATTTACACAAAGCCATGTATATTAGATTAAAATACACTATTATGTACAAATTTATATCGCTCTGCGTAATTTTTCAATACGGATCTATCTTTAAATACAACATGTATTTACTAGTTCTTGAAAATAAAATTTGAAAATATATTGTTATGTATGAACAATTGTACATTTTACGATGACATGAACACCGTTTTAACATATATGTCCACAAACTGCAAAAGTAAACACTTAAATACTGACATTCGTTTACTGTTTTATTCAAAAGTTCAAAAGAAATTATCTCTTTCATAACTACTGAATAAATATAAGAATTTACAGTTAAAAAAATAACCGGTAAAATCATAAAAGTTATATTTCTACTGATGCGTCTTACTGATGACGTCATTTAGCACAGTTGATGTGAGCTGAACAGGGGATCAAAACAGTCTGGACATGAGTTATTCAATTTAAATTAACGACAACAGTCGCAATTAGCATTAACGAAACAGAACATTTGTTGAATTTAGCATAAGATCGCATTTTATTTCACCTCGTGATCCAGGAAACAAGGGGTATAGCCTAAAGTGTGGAGATCGGTGCTTTAAGTCGATAATTTCATGGAGAGCGGTGACAATGGCGGCATAAACAACATATTTTGTCGTATGTGGACCACAAATTCTGTAAAGTAAGTACATTTTCGTGTATTTTATGTATTGTATATGCGATAATCACCTAGCGGTTAGTTTAAGACACCTGTTGCTGGTCTGATTTTGTCTGTCCGTACAGTCGTTCAAAAGATATTAAGGGGATAGTGACACCGGGGTCCCAACTCTGCAGTGTTAGCAGACTGATATTGAGTGTTTTAGAGCAATAGGATATGCTGGAGGAAATGACCGTCAACCGGACCCAGACGTCCAGGGCGAGGCGACAGTTGACCAGCGTCGAAGACCAACGGCTTGTGGCGCGCGCGAGCGGAGGGGTGGCTGCGGCTATCATCGCCGCCGTCGTGTCGGTGTTTGTGGTGATTGATATGTGTAACTGTTTCAGACATTTGAAGCGGATGGTCACAGTACGGCCTGTATAATCGGACGATTGACATGTTGGTGTGATGATTGGTGATGGCTTCGCTTGCTTCTGGCTTCAGTTTTTGTGAAACCTATTTTCCCTGACAGAAATGAAAATGACAATTACTGGGTTGTAATAAAACTAATAACGGTTATGATCTTTCAGTTTTCTGTGTTTTTTTATTTCCATTTTGCATGTACAATATTTCACAGTACAAAACTTTTTCACAGTACAAAGTGTATCGGTAAAATGACATGTTGTTAATGATGATAGAATGTAAACAACAGCAAAAGAATAAATGTATAGAGTCAAATGAGTAAATTTATAGCACTACTTACTACTTATTAGATTCTAGTCTTTATTTAAAAGGGAAAGAAATCGTGTAAAACCAAGATCGAAACGTACATGGGTATTTCTACCGCAATTGCCAAACTCGATCGGATTTTTTTTCATCTGCAAGCAACGAGAATAATATTTTTCTTTAATTGTTGTAAAGTATAAACATATGACAACATGTTAAGGCATATGTCCGTATTTCTGTTTTGTTATGAATGCAGAAAGTGGATTACGTTAAGGTGAACATATTAGTACTAAAACTTTATACATAAAACTTATTAAATTTCCCATTAGACGCTATCTTTTTCTTTTAATTATGGCATGGGTATTCAACTGGCACCTGCCTCTTGCATCTTACTGACTTTATCAGGTTCCAAATGGACAAAGGTCACCTAGTTGGTATGATCCTGTTAGATCTTCAAAAAGCATTTGTTACAGTCAACCATTCCATCCTTTTAATGAAACTTAAAGCCATGGGTCTAACTCATTAATCCCTGAAGTGGTTTTTCTTCATATTTATCTGACCGACATAAGCTGGCGGAGTTGTCAGGTACAAGGTCTTCTAACAAGAATATTACTTGCGGGCTCCCAATGGATCTACAGTTATTTTTGCATGTCCCTGGGACTTCGAGGTTTCGAGTTGCAACTGAATTCTTGGCCCACTGCTGTTTCTTATTTATGTTCATGACATGTCTGCAGTTGTTAAGAATAATTTGTTACTATATGCTGATAATTCTGCTATACTTGTGTCTGCCAGATATAAATCAGATATTGAGAATGAGTTAAGTAATAATTTAAATATTGTAAGTAATTGATTAGTCAATAATAAACTTTCATTGCATATTTGCAAAACAGTATCAATCTTATTTGGTCAAAACCGAGAATAAGATATCAACCATCACTAAGACATCACTTGTAATGCCTAATGGCTATTCAATAGAATCCAAAACTTCAGTTAAGTATATTGGCGTTACCATTGACCAGTGTTTGTTTTTTGAATTGATGGCTAGGGCTATAATTAAGAAGTCAAATGCTCGACTAAAATTCCTATACCGTAAACAAAAATTTCTTAACCAATACACCAGGAAACTTTTGGTTATGTCCCTTGTTCAGTGCCATTTTGACTATGCCTCTTCAACTTGGTTTAACAGTCTAACACAGGATTTAAAACATAAACTGCAGGTTACACAGAATAGGCTCATTAGATTTGTTTTGAACCGGCGTCCAAGGTCACACATTGGCAAAGAGGAGTTTATTAAGCTCAACTGGTTACCAGTAGCATCCAGAGTCAATCAAATTATTCTTTGTCGTTTTTTGAAAATAAATTCAAAGCTTCCCCATCCTACCCAAATGACCATTTTACACCTGTTATGAATATTCATGAAAAGAATACAAGTTTTAGGGTAAAGATTGATTCCTCCAATAATAATTCAAATACAGTCTTGGAGAATAGCAAGATGTTTTGTATTCCCAAGATTAAAGGGTTTGGCATGAAATCGTTTGCCTACAATGGTTGTACCCTCTGAAATGCTTTACCACAAAATGCATGAGATGCCAAAACTGTGTCATCTTTTAAAGACATTACCAATGAACATATTTTAATTCTTTGTAAATGTGTATTATTCAGTCTATTTTTAACTAATACTGTATAATAGAATATTCATTTTACTGATAAAATAGATAAGACTGTTTCTAATGTGTCATAAACAAACTTGATGGTATTGTGATCATTGCAACAGTTAGTACGTATAATGTGATAATTATTAAACCTATTTAGTCATTTTTATTGTGTTGCCCTGTATTAACTTTATTGCTAGATTCATGTGTGTATGTAATTCATTCAAATTATGTCTTATTTATTTTAACTTCAAGTCTTTCATAAGCAATGCCAAGAGATTTCATTTAGACTGTGATATTTTCCTATGTCATACAATATTATATATAAAAGACCACAATGGAAATAATCTTGAGTTTATATTAACTCTTCTTTGTTTATTCCTTGATATGTAATGTTGAGAGACATGGCTTATTGTTTAGCATAATTCATACACATTTATTATATGTTTATATGTATGATTATTGTTGCAATTCAATGTCAGGTTTCTTTGTACATTATGTTTTGAAATAAATCTAAACTAGCCCTGCAGAATGATCGGTCACGTGATGTCCGCAATGTTTACAGTAGTTAGGTTTAAATACAATTTTTTAAGTCTAAATTGTTGCTTGAAATGTATGCTAAAAGTATTCTAGAGGCTAACAAGCTGGCCAGAAATTCTTCGATGCCGAATCATATGATACGATTAAAACGACCATAAGAGCTTCATAGATAGCAGGGGTTTCATTTTGAATTTTACAGGTTAATAAGTATACATTGTAGTTGGATTTCACATTAACTAAAGCCTTTTTTGCGGAACACCGAGAACTGTTTGATAATTTGTTTAAATATTAAAACTCATTTTCTCGGAACACAGCTTTAAAGTCTTGACAAGGCATACAGCCTAAACAATACGTTTGTAATTTAATATCTTTTATTGGATGTTCAATATGAACGACACGACAAGTTACGTTCCTAAAGTTTCCGTCCGGGTAAATATCATTACAATCATGTCAATAAACGCTGTTTATACCTGCTGATATGAATTGATAATAACTTTTTGCATTGAACATGCTTAAATTTAAAAAAAAACATTTGTATTTAAATATATTATATCAACAATGGGGGACTTAACTGAGGTCTGGTCGTGTAACACACTAAAAATATTTTTTTTCGAAAACTTTTTTCTCTTGTTGTCGACGTGTATGAGTAAGCAGTCTATCTTGTGGTACCTTAATTTTATATGTCTTTTATCGGTTGGCAATTCATTTAAAACTTTTATTATGTCTGTTGATCTCGGAAAAGCGTTTAAACGCTTTTCGCTGTTCAACAGATACATTCCAATTTTAAACTGAGTTGCCAAATCAATACAGGACATATTAAGGTACCACGTTGGTAACAAGAATATATAGGTTTTCGCAAATTTTCTTTTTAAGAGTCTTGCACGACCAGACCTCAGTGGATACTTTTTTATTTAAACAGTAATATGTTTAAAATTTCCATGTAATTTCGATTATAGAAATGCTTATGTTTCTCTCCGTTCTCACATTCACGTGTTGTTTATACTGTACATGTATATCTCCAGTGAGTGGAGGAAATAAGGTCATGTAATTTCTCTCATATATAAACGTATAAGACTACAGTACATATTAATAAAGAACAACTAATTCCGAAAATGATAGTTTTTAAAGTGAAGAGTTTCCTTAATTTAATAAATAAGAATTTTACTTTTTTTAAATAATTATCTGTGAATGCTATTTTTATATATAGCAGTATCCGATATTAAGGCACCCATTTTGAAGATACGGAGATTTAGGGGTGCGTGGAGTGGTGCTTCATGGGATGCTATGTTGTTCTGTTCACTCACAAATCATAAACCCTCTTTACATCAACACACTTACTAGAGAAGGGTTGAAGAGCAATAATGATCATTTATAACAGTACGTGGATTATTTTAATCCAATGGATTAGAGTTATGGATTAGAGTTATATTGTCAGGTGACAACCACACCTAGAAAATACAAAAGAAAGCATACTTCCAGTCTGTGAAAAGCCTTATCACACGAACAATAGAATACTACAGAAATGGGAGGAACTTGAACTTTTGCGAAACTATGCATACTCGTCCATAACACGACATTGAAGAGAACGTTTGCTCTAGACTTCAACTCAAATGAATTAAACGATGCAATTTGCAATGACATAAAAGCACAAAACAAGAGTTCAATGCTTCCTCATATACTGCAAGATGTGTTTTTTAAAACTGGTTACCGTGTTTTCCACGTGCGCTGCTCTGCATACATTGTTTTTCTTATGATACTTTAATTCCATTGATGGTTGTTAACCAATAGCCATGTAATTTTTCGAAAAGCTGCAATAATGCCATCCGCGGTTCTCGTAAAAGGACGCCGTGTTAAATGTTCCATATTTAATAAAAAGCTGTAGGAATTGATCATTAACGCCGCCATGACGATCGACACTAACGATACAAGGTACTTATTTTATATGCATTTTATCTACGAGTATGTCCTACGATAACTTCCTTTTACGGCGCTCTCATAAAAACGGGTATAGTTTTATGCTTACTCAAGTGATGACTTACTGTTCACGTGTATGTTTTCGCTCCTTATTCAGATTGTGTGAGAACGAGTGTAGAAACCACACGACTGTCCCAGACATCAACTGCTGGGCGTTCACGGTCAAGGTCGGTTACTGCATGCTCTACTTCTTCAACTCGACCTTCAGCGTCATACGGTCCTAGTTAATGGGGCAAACTCATGGCACTGACCTTATGTTGAGGATTTGTTCAGGAAAAGGTAAGTTCATTATTCGTTGATTGTTTTTACTTGACGTCTATAAGCTGTACAACACAGCCCACTGCACGTGTATCTCTCGTTCAAATAATTTGAAAAAACCTTATTCGTGCAAAGTGCTTAACCTCAGTTTGGAAATGAAACAAGTCATTCAAATTATCTTCTGAATCATTGTTTTGCCATTAAGTAATTATTATTACATGTGTACTATATTAGGATTAAGAATGATTACGTAGACAGCTCGGCGATAAACCGATCTTGACCGGTATTATTTTCGTCTTAATTGGCGTCGTGTTTTTTGCATACCATATATACAACAATAAAGCTACGTCAAGACTGTTCAGAGCACAGCTAAAACATTGAGCACATCATTACACAGTCAAAATGACGACAAAGCACTCACCTCTATGGGCTTCATTCCACATTACGCATTTGGAATACAGGACGTGGTTAAATACGAAAACAAAGAGTTAAAAACATTATCCACTCCATCTACTCTTTTCAATATGCATTTGAGCGAAAGCACCAGTCTAAATACTTTTCAAAAAGAGTCTGGTTACTCCATCTATGCATTTCATTGTTTAAATTAAAACAAATATTTGTCCTTTTTATATAAACGACAGGAATATGAACTGCAATAACTATTAAACCAATATAAATATTGTCTGTTTCATACTTTTAACTAGTTATGTATCCCAGAAATATGACTTGTTCCATGGATTTTGTCAAAAGAAACATTGGAGCGAGTGTTCGAAATAAATCAAGATTATTCCATTTTACAAATATTTTGGCGGACGAAAAGCGAAGAATAAAAAACGCCATCACAAAAAATACACGAGGGTGGATTTTAAAATCATTATTGGATCTTGTCAATGACGGCAGCACGGTCCGTGGCCCGGCGGAGTATATATATTAGTTAAAACAGGGTCAGTACAAAAAATATGTATATGGAATGAAAAGACATACTTTAAAAATGTTGCTGTATGAATCAAAGGTAAGGGCGCAATTGATAATAAAACAATGTGCGGGAGGTCCACTCTCACGATATCAATTTTGCATTCCAAAGTTAGTTGCAGACATGGAATGAATCAACTACATGTATCCATATACAATGTAGTAGCTCTGATGTATTTTTGGCATGTTGGGGCTGATGTTGTAGAACTGTTCCTTGTTTGAAATAGTTGCTTGGCAATAAAAAAAACGGATTGCGTTTTTTGTATCGCTTTCCGCAATGTTCGTATTTTAAAGTTTTGCACCGATATTAACTTGTCTATGGTCAAATGACCAGTTACTACGCAAATTGTTAAGAAATTGTTTTACTTTGCCAACCAAGAAGAAAAACTAATTGACACGTGTTATTTTAACCAGAAATGTGTTAAGCCTATCATGGTACATGTACAATTATATTTCAGCGCCAAAAGATGCTTGGTTTGGCGTTCCTGACACCACACAGCAGTTTCTTATTACGGTGAACTACGATAACACGTACGAAAAATGTGATAACGTGTGCAACAACAGGTCTGGTTCTCTCGCATTGTTTCTACCAGAGGCGTTGCTTACTGTCTTGGATAAAATAGAAGAAATACATAACGATTGTTATGTCAGAGATGCTAGTACAAAAACGTGCATTCGCCTTTTTAAATATCGTACCCCACAGGAGGTTGTGTTTTCCCGAAACTGCTCTGGGAAAGGACATTGTGTTTGTTGGAGGGATACCAAAGCTTCGCACATTCCCACTTCTGTACTACCACACTTTCAAGATGGTGCACAAATGCTAAGCATGCCAATAGAAAGGTTAAACTATTGGACCATGTACAATTTACAAGAGTTATACATCAACACAAACAAAACATCGCACAATAATGCCTCGAGATTCTGTCACGATGAGCTGAATTCAACGTTGGTGACGGTTCTCAATCCCCTGGAGTATCTCCGCCTCTTGAAAACAATGGGACTGAAAACGGGTATATTCTGGATAGGCAAGTAAACAAGTATTAATTGTTTGTTGATTTGTTTGTATTGTTTCAGTGTCGAACAGAATTCTAATTTGATTTTAGCATAACTTTGTTTCACATCAAATACTTAACGCTTGCATACCGAAAAATCATTTCCGTAGAAGATAAATAATATACCAACGCACAAATTAAAGTTTGCAATGACTGCCTAACATAAAACACCAGTATCACGCTTAAAAAATATATGTTTACAGATCTCTGCCATGTTTATAAGTTTACACTTTCTGTCGGGACTGACAGGTCTCCATGGCAACAAAGATGGCGGGTGTTGGAAGGTGGATGTATCCCGAGAGACGATTGGTCGAGCTGACTGCAACACGTACTGTTACAGCGTCTGTTCGCGCACATCTCCTGGCCTTGACTTCACTCAGCAGGTTGGTTGGTTTGCTCAGTCTCAGGCCGTTTAGCAACACTGATATTTCCATTTAATGTCGGTAACTTGACGAACCGGTATTCACAATTTTCCGGGATAACTTAAAAAGTAAACATACGCGTATCAAGTACAATGGGCTCTTACTATAGATTCATACTAACCCACGCCAGTAACTGCAAATCATCTAATATCATCAGTATTCTGGGGAAATCATGTTGTAACACAAGTAAAGACCACAGTCATAACAATAAAGTTTTATAATTTTATGGTATTTTATATATGTTGCGCGCCATGACAAAACCTGCATTAAGGACATTCAGTAAAATTTGGCTAACATATTGCCCAATGTATAGGGATTACGAAATTCATGGTTGTTGGCTTCTCCGCATGCTATAGTTGCTGTGGTAATCATTCGTGCACAATCAGGTGTTATTTTGAAAAAGGCAGGATTGCTGCATTTAATGGGCTATTAAATGTTTTTAACAATAACATTTTTTTTTTAGATATTATTACACAGGATGTATTAAAAGAAATAGATAGAGTGTTTGATAAGAGTTCTTTAGCTTTAATATTTTCAGAACGTCATTAAAACTTGTAAATTATTATTTCAAATGACGTCATTTCTTTCTTTGGTGTTTTGACGTCACGTTTAATTTCACAATAGTGTTCTTATTCAAATGCTCATATCTTTACAACTATACGAGATAGCTGCATGACATTTTCAGCATTTGTTCAGCGCAGTTTGATATACAGGATGTATGTAAAAACAGAAAAACACATTTTATGTCATTATTGCAGTTTTCTCATGACTGTGCACATATGTTTTTGGTGTATCTTAAAATGATATATTGCTTTTTACAGCCCCATTCTGACTTGACATATCCATGCATTTATTCCCAGGAAATGTAAGCTGTACTCAGTAAATAATAATTTAAATTAAATAAATACGACCAATTGGAATGAAAGTATTTGATGAGGGGTTTTAATATAATACAGTGTTATTTAAAACGTCGGTATAAACAACATCAAATATTGCCTAAACCCAGTGAGGATCATAATAATTATTATAAACGTGTTTTGGCGCTCACTGTTTTGTACGAACAAGATGCGCCAAAGCTTGTACATAACTCCACATCTTTAAAATATGGATGCAGGTCCTCGCGCAGCCTGCGTTCCTCCGCATGCTGGAGGAAATGACCGTCAATCGGACCCAGACGTCAGGGGCGAGACGGCAGTTGACCAGCGTCGAAGACCAACAGCTTGTGGCGCGCGCGAGCGGAGGGGTTGCTGCCGCCATCATCGCCGCCGTCGTGTCGGTGTTTGTGGTGATTGATACATGTAATTGCATCAGACATTTGAAGCGGATGGTCACTGTACGGCCTGTGTAATCGGATGATTGACATGTTTATGTGATGATTGGTGATGGCTTCGCTTTCTTCTGGCTTCGTTTTTGTAAAACCTATTTTCCCTGACAAAAATGAGAATAAAAAAATGCAAAGATGTAGTGAGACCTATACTGATTATAAAATTTATCAAAATAAAGAGATCCTTTTATGTTATATAAAGCATTCAAAAACTGTTTAGTTTTGATTTTCATTCATTTATTGAAATCAATGGATTCCTGTTAATGAGTCAACAGAGACTGGTATGTTTCGTAAATATTGTGCAAGTAATGTATTTTTTTCGGCGAAGCTTTTTAGGGGCGCTTTTAATACATGGGTTGATACATTGTGTTTTGACCAATGACAAACGCTTACCATAAGCGAAACTATATTTTAATAGTTAACAAGCTTCCGTGCCGCACAGGGGAAACATTCCCTCGAGGTCATATGTTTTTTTTTGCGTTTTAAATTTATTTACCATGTTCATTTACTTTAATTTAGTGCCGACTTTCTTTAAAAAGATTAGATTTTGTATTGCTATATGAACATTCAACCCAGAGTAATGTATAATTTTACACACCTTATTAGCCAGTTAAAATGATAACATTTAAACTACCATACACACCTCGGATATAACAGGGATTTAGTTTTTAATTTTACAAATAAATAATTGGACTTTGACATTGCGGAACATAACAACTGATTGATGGTTTGTTTAAATATTAACAAAAGCAATGATTGCGGAACACAAAAATTAAAGTCTCGACAAGGCATTCTGTCTAAACAATACGTTTGCATTTTATTAACTGTTATTGAACAATAATCTAATTTAAAGTCAGCCACGACAGGTTACGTTCCAGAAGTTTCCGTCCGGGTAAATATCATTAAAATCATGTCAATAGGGTAATTGTTGTTTATACCCGATATATGGCATATTCCATAAAGTGTCAGCCATGGATACGGTAACGCCATTTCCTATAATTATTTAAAATCATGACATTCGACTTACAGTTGAACAAAATACTACAGTTTACATCCTGGCTACTTAAAAGCTTTATGGTTGTTGACAAAGTTGTACTTTTTAAGTAAGTGGTGGCATATTGCTTAGACCTCGAGACTTGGTATCCCTTTTTTCACTGTTTTGACCAACATCGTACCTTTTCACAATATTTTTCTAAAAGCACGGGTGAAATAGTTTTGCACTACAGACGTTTGATAAACATTTTTGTACAGGAACACATTTGCTGCGTATTTTACATGACAGGGGTCCTCAGGGATCATGAATTGTATGTTGTTTACATTTGAAAATAGAGTTCCGCTCATACGCTAGGGGGCGTCAGTGGTGTGGCATCTTTCATTACAACTGATGAGCACTTCAATATAACCGAGGCTGCTATTTTCCAATGCATGCTATGTTTCCAGAGGGCTTTCTCAGTTTAATGTACATGTATTTAAGTGCGTTGTGCTGATGTTATTAATGTAACCTCCATGGGTTTGAACGACGATTTAAAAAGTATTAAAAAGGGCACTACGTTCTTAAAAATAAGATTTGAT
>Ga0224511_10003068_pt1 | contig 11776 bp, 9 predicted proteins | sample SF_May12_sed_USG_2_FD_169988 | JGI IMG/M metagenome (GOLD analysis project Ga0224511, IMG submission 169988) | Sediment microbial communities from San Francisco Bay, California, United States - SF_May12_sed_USGS_8_1 | ecosystem: Environmental > Aquatic > Marine > Sediment | place: USA... | reverse complement strand
TGCCAAAGAACAGCCAATGCATTTACTTTTATGAAGATACCTAATGTCCCATATTTTTAAATGTGTGCCTGTCATAATGACTAACAACAGGTTGATGGAGGAAGAGTGGCTATCAATGGAGGGTGTTCTCTCGTCTATAGATATCATTCAGTAGTAATCTGTCTCTCTGCTGGTAAACCATTAACTCCGGGACAATAGCAAAATGTACTGTGATAAGCTCCAGACATTTCATGCCATTTCCTATTCCATTCTCCTTAAAGAGTCTTTTATAAAATGAGCCAGTGAACTCCCCTGCAAACCGAAAATGAACAGAATGATCTCTTGGCCTTGTCGACTTACATGTTGTTTGCTGTGAGGTGATCAGGTCGACTGATATGACTCGGTGGTCGCAAATCGAGATGTATTCTATGACAATACATATATACTAAATAGTACTTAGGGTATGGTATGCCTTTGTTTGTCTTCTGGTTCTTCCGATTTCTGCGAACCATAAACAAATTCCCTCGAAACCTCACTCGAATGACAGCTCAGTATAGTAGGGTCCTGTGCAGTGTGTTCAGTGTGTGAATTAGACATATGTGAATTTTTATGCTAAAATGACTAAAGCTTACCAATCGTTTGCCTTGTAGGATGAAAGAGTTTAGTATTGTGTAGGACGTTTGGATAGAATCTGAAGTTCACCTCATCAAATACGCTCATCTCAAACGTAAACAGGAAGTCGCCATCTTTCACTGATATTTTCGTATATCCATTGGCCAATTGTCTGAAAAACAAACAACGTGTCTTCTTCTTCTTCTGTAGCTTGGCTTCAGGTATATGTAGGTGTCGGGGTGAAGGCATTCCCAGCCAAGAAAGCAGTTCGCGGGCATGCCCCAACATGCCCCTAAAACTCAACGCACCACTAATATATCCAGTAGACTTGAAGTTATGATTCCCAAATACAACATTCATAACAAAGTTTGTAGTTCGAGAGGTGACAACTGTGAGTACACAAATGCAGGTAGATGCAAGTAGAAAGTCTTGTTGTGGTAGTTATTGGGCTAAAGATATTATATATGTAGCCAGCTTAAATATGATCATAGAGGGCCACTGCACAGTTTACTACTTACTTGTAGAACCAGGGTACAATTTTCCATAACTTCTGTTTCATATCCCTCATTAATTCAGTCATCAGTGTGTCATCAGCTTCAGCTAGCCCAAGTGATGGCGCCTACCATAAAGTGATAGGTCTACGGCTTCATGACAATATTTGCGTCTCTGAATATAACATGTCTTCAGCATGTAAAGCACCGTTATTAATGTCCAAACGATGGTCGTAGGTTCAACTCTCAGTTTTAGTGCTACTTAGTTTTTTCAATCTCACCATCTACCCGGAACAAGTGACCCTTTTGATGGGGCATGGCATGGACAATCCTGGAAACAAGATATTGGTTGACCGATGCAATCCATGTAAAAGGAGAAAACCTTATCAAATCTTACCATGAGCGTGTTGCGATTCAGATTCCGATGAACGTAGATGAAATGAAGAAGCCCAGGATATTTATCATTATGGAAGGCTGTCATTGGCAGATTGCGAAGAGCTTTGACCAATAGAATGCCTTTATAGAAACGCAAGTGATGTATAGTGCGCCTCTGGAGCTTCTCAAGATGGGCAGGAGTGTCTACAGAAGGAGTTAGTCATGCCTTACCAATCAGGATTTATGATTTGTTTTCGGGTATATCTGGATAGCCCAGCGGTTAGAATGTTGGCATGGCGATGGTAAGAAATCGGGTTCAAGCCCCGGTCATTCCAATTGACCATAGGAAACGCAAAATTTCTTATTCCTTGAAATGGAAAACAATAGTCATTGCTTTTTTAAACATATCAGCTATGTGGCTGCTTGACTGATAACCAAAGGGAATATAGTCGAAGGCTCCCCACAGTGCTTGGGCATCCGGTTATTGTAAGAGCTGTTAGTTAGTGCCCCTCTATCGGTGGATAACTTTATTATTGATACGGAACCGCCGATGTTGGTTCAGTGGTAACCCTAACCGATGGAAAAATATGATCTAATACAGATTGTGGTGATGTCTTATGTAAAGGAGCGCATTAAAAAACACTGCACTCCACATTCTTCAGTATTTTTTTGTGATTTTCATAATTCATTCTGAATTTCGGCGAGCCTGTCTGTTTCATAGTTCGTCGAGACGCAATGGACACTCAAGAAGTCTCCTGGGATATTTGGTGTCTTGTCAACAGTTAATTGTCACATTCCATGCACAGTACTTTAGTTGACAAAGGGATTATCACACTATCGCGTAAACTGAGCAATACTCACCTGGGGCTGTATCTGCCATTGGCATGTACATCATTCGAAACAGATACTTGACATCTTTAATCATGGTCTGAAGACTTGTTTCAAGGATGTTGTTAAGATTCTTCACAACTATGTTATGCTTCTGAAATCTTCTGATGTGCGTTCGAAGGGAAACAAGAACCTTATCCTTCCAACGCTGGAACAGCGCATCATATCTACAATGAGTTAATCATCTAAAAGAGAGCAGTCATGGCTTAGTCATGGGTTCAAATCTCAGATAGGTTGGTGGCGGTAACAGGAAGTTCATTTGATTTTAATTCGTTATTGAGCTCTGTCCAAAGTTATCCCACAGTCCTGCCGACCACCTGTCCTGTTTTCTACCCTCATACCTCTGTAATAGCTTGTTATCTTTGTCTCTGGATGTGAGAAGCGCTCCAATGCTTTTAAGTCTGTCCGCCATTTCATCGATAATTTTCAGTGAGTAGGTGTAACTCTGCTCATTGCGTGAGTATGGGTGGAGGAGATGAGTTAGCTGTGAGATGACGTCTGTTAACTTACTGGCATGATTCGGGTCTGTAATCTACAACCACGGAGAAAGTAAAGGTTTAAAGAGATGTTCGACTCTAAATGGTAAACTGTAATAACCACATGAAGAACATACTACTTCCGTGTATTAGATTAATATCTGTGGTTGACTTGATTGCTAACTGTCCGGTTTATTTAGTTGAAACTTTGTATTATTTATATTATCATTTTCTTCCATCAGCCATCATCTGTCCATGGTTGGACTTCGGCCTTCCTCTACACAGGTTGTGTGGTGTCATTGAGAGGAGATTGAGCCGTTTTCTGCCACGCTGGCTCAGGACGGGTTGGCAGAGTGCGATCAGCCAGGGAAAAATCCCTTGAAATACTTCGGGGTGGCTGGGAATTGAATCCGGGCCACGGGGAGGACAGACAGTGAGGTATCCCACTGAGGTACCATGACTGACTTTATCATTAAGTGGCATGATTTGTCAACTTTCAAAAGTATGAAATATTGGTGTCCCAACTAACGTCTGCTCTTTACAGCAATCCGCTCCAGCAGAATTGCCCTATAGGGGGGTAAAATAATCTCAATTCAGACGGTTTGTTGAAATGGAATGCGACTATCAAATTCTACACAAACACAATCCGGCGAGTGTATGTGGAAAGAAATTTTGTCCAGTCCTGACCAGAACTACATTCAGTCTGAGGTGAGGAGGCCTACCAACTATAATGAGCCTGGTAGGCCGATAAAAAGATGGGCTAAAGCCCAGGGAATCTTGTCTCTGATAAACTGGTGATTGATAGTTTAGTGGGATCGTGTGAATTGAAATGGATTGCACAGGCTGGTGTAGAATGGATGAGGCGTTTATTCAACAGAGAGTTGACGATGTCGAAAGCAGTCATGCACCATACTGACTAACCTCAGCCGCCATCACCAAGCAGATACCGGGCGTTATAGAGATGACATAGACACAAGCGGGCACAGCAGGACACATCTGACTACTCAGAAAAACGCGTTCATGAATGAAGAGATCTGCAAATAAAAGAAGTAATAACACCTGGTAATGACAAACCACACCTACTTCACTTACAGGTCATCTTTACACCGGCTGCTAAACAGGTTGGTGACGCTCGACAATGATCCCTTTAGTTAAATGGCGTTGCAAATTGCATTCAACAAGGCATTGCACATCCTAGAGACCAAAAGGATACACTTAATGGGCCTAACAATTAGCAGATGTCAGTGTAGTTACCAAGTGGGTCCTCTGAGAGATTAAACACGCCGAAATCATGAAGATTACAAATAAAGAGCAAGATATTGGATATAGCGCCCAAAGCCCTGGCTGATTACCTTTATGGAAGCGATTAGGTTCAGTATTCTCCAGGACTTTTTCCAGCAGGTAGGTTGTGTCGAGGGGTGTTGAGGTGCTGTCCGATTGGTTATGGGTTGTTTTGTAGGACATGTCAGAATCAGTGGACTGATGACGCAAACGACCATGATGTCTATAGCATAATATTTCCAAATGACGTCAATTAATAAGAGTGGGCATGTAATATTCCGTATTGTGATCTAAAGTTCACTAAACTTTAACAGCTTAATACCAGTTATTAACATAGGCGTAATTTTTGTGGATAATAGAACACATGGATCCCGCACAAGTGAATCAACTCCATTACTGACTGAACTGTCTGGGACTACCATATTGCCCTCCATCTACATCAAATACACATAAGTGGCTAAAGCTTTGCGAGTGGCCACTGTTCAGTAATGTTTCAGAATGCTGCAAACAAACACAGCAACTCTACTTCTGGCACGTGAAGGTATTCACCACAGGGGATTAGAAAAATTGACATGCCCAGAGATTAGGTTCAAGTGCGTCTGAGGGTTACTCACATAGAGGGACTTCCTACACTCTGGTAGTCATCATCTGTCTGTTCCGCCTCACTTCCTGGGGTGGAAAATCTCTGTAATCAGAATCCTTAGCAAATAAAGAGAATGTGTGCATAACTCGGATACCCGAGGTTCCGAATCCGAATCTCTCTTTCTTGATGGTAGTAAGATGGCAGTAAGATGGCAGTAAGATGGTAGTAAGAGGTATAGAACACATGGTCATCCTTTGTAGCAATCCTCATGCGGTCGAGTCAGTGGTTAAAGAGTACGATTTGAGGTGGGGGGGGACTGTTTTAGTTTGATACTCAATATGATGCATCAAGTCTGAGTACCCGGCTGACCAGCAGTGGAGAGGGGGGCGGAGGAGTTTTTCAGCTTGGCGATAGGAAAACCTATGAAGGCCGGCGTCTATTGTTTAGTTATATTTTGCTAATTAATTTGGGGAAAAAGGGTAAGAGCTAGCTGAGGAGATGCTGTAGTGAGGGAGTCAGCAAGCGACATACCCTAGATGGGTTATATGATGCAGTATTCAGTACATTTTCTTTTTCCTGCACTCCAAGAGTACTCGTGTCCTCTGTTGACCTGGATCTCTCGTGCCTTCCTAATGGTGTTCTTGGCCGCATAATTCCTATGGAAAAATAAATATACGCATGCATGAAATTTCGCTATGAACAGTTTGCAGGTACAGGTACAGGTAGAATATAGACATTGCTAAGTTGGTAAGGACTACGGAATAACCCCAAATAATTATTGTGCGTACCAAAACTGCTAATTGCGCAGTTACACTTATTTTGTGACCATGTGGGCTCAGTTGGCTTTCCTACTTAAGCGAATAAAGGACATTCATGCTGGTCTGACATGTTGTTATAATGGTGGGGTACGAAATTAAAGTTCTGAGTGTGAGTTCAGTATGGCCAGGACATGAGCCCAGGATGTTTAGTTCTTGGGCCGTGAGCCGTAGCCCCTGCATGAGGTATCCCACTGTAGTATTAAACCGTCCAATGCCAGTACTCACCTTTGGGTAGTGAGCGTGGTAAGGAGGCAGTCCTGAAGAACTTTGGAGTCATAGTTCTGGTTGGTTTTCCTCGACTCTGTGACCGGGTGCTCCTGCGACTAGCATCGCTTGATGTGGAGGTAGCGCTCGGAGTAGGGGATGGGTGGGGCGTACTAGACTGAAACATCCCATTAATCGGTGTACCTTCCGATCCACCTATCTCACCAAAATTCGGGGAGGCTACTGGCATTTCTTGTGAGGAATTGCCCCGTTCTAAAGTTTTATGACCTGCACCTGAATTGATTACAACTGGGGTTGGCTCCGACTGCCGCAGTGATAGATTGGGAGTGTGAGCCTCAGATTCAGTATCATTCACAGTTTCTGCGGGCTGATTCGTCAGCACATCAGGCGAACCAGCAGTCAGTGTTTCCGGTTGTTCAGGTATTAATGTATCGGGCTGTTCGGCAGAAGTGTCTCCTGGAGTTTCACTCTTCACTGTGTCACAAGGTGGATCAGTTGACAGCTCTCCTGGGAGATCAGTTGTTAGAAAGACCTCCTGTTCAGTTAGCAGCAGCCGAGGAGTGTTCTCTAGCTCAGAGGTAGTGGTGGAACAGGTTTTGTCCATCAGGGACTGATGGGTCGATAAATCACTTAGCGCTGGTTGATTGGTGGTTAAATCAACTGTCTCGGGGATTGTATCATGGATGGAGTATAGGCTGAACTCCACGCCCCTTTTTAGGCCTTCAACAAAAGGAAAAACAAAAGTGCTGTTAGTATGCAAAAGGCAGTAAATCTAGTTTACATATGCGGCTAACGAATGCCCAGGCATTTTCTTACAGTAATAAATAATGTCGCATCCATGTCAATGCCCGAATCAGGAGTCAAAGCGACAGCATTGTCATAATTTAACCGGTTCAGATCAGAGTCATATAATCTTTTTCACCCAAATGGAACAACTCAGTTGATGGACTTATGAGATTTTACTATCCACCTTATTTTTCCTTATCCACACGTATTGAAAGCGGAATAATACATACTACTGGCGGCACGGGGTGCTGCGGAGCCACTGTTCACACTATCTCTGCTATCATCAGTGGCCACGGAGTTCATAGAAAACAAACTCTGTGTGTCAGTTGTTCCTATCTCCTCATCCTCCAAAATATGGGAAACCGCATCCTGAAAATATGCGTCTGTTTCCGAGAATCCCATGTGATCAACATCCGATGAATCTGAAATAGATGGAAGAACGTTCACAACGCATCTTGTGTTCAAATATTGTGAAATATCTGTTGCCAACTCAGAATCTTTAGTTATTGGAGGACCCAAGCTATATAGAACTCAAATGAGTATTACGGTTCACTTTCGAATGGGATTGATGCGACGAAAAGGATTGTAACTGTTTGCAAGTGGTCTGTACTGTAGCTTTTTTCTATTACCATTGTTGTCAGTAAGTAGACCATACATGCTGTCTGTGTCATCCTTCTGATAATTCTTACTGAACAGACTCTCTGGCGTGATGTGACTGGGGAAGTAGGCCATTGCGAACAGCATTAGTAATAATGTATCGTAGGAAGCCAATGTACGATCCTTTTCACTACAACAGATCATCCAAACCCCTTCAAGTTTTGTTATTGTTTTAATTCAGTAGCTGACCATCCTATTTAATGGACCTCTTAAGCCCCTGGCTGTTGGGGCTATAGGAGCTAAGAGTTATGTAAGAAGCTCGTTTTCACAGCGGGCGCTCAGCCTGATACGATTTGGACTCAGAGTCTTTTGAGTTGCAGGTGGCCAAGCTTTTGAGCTGTCATTTAAATTCAAGGTTTTGATGCATGATCCTTACAATGACAATGAAAAACTCTGTGTTTGTAAATAAACAAAATAATCCTTGATGGGTTGATCAGTTTATTCGGCCTAATACATGATCTACTAAAGGGCCAGATTTTCCACTCTCGAATATGTGTCAATGAGAAGAAAACTCCTGCAGAGGTGTTGGGCCAGTGAAATAGAATCCCAGTCATAGAGAGGATAACTCTATGATCCCAACACACCAGCTTTATGGCAAGGTAATCAATCCCCATACTCAAAGAGTCCCAACGATTTCTAGGACATAATTGCTGCATTGTAGTTGGTTGGATGTCGTGGCTTCTGGTCAGGCAGAGTTTTGTACAGACAGATACAAAGATTAGCATACCTCGCTCGCAGATTCAGCACTTTGCTCTCTACCACTAGCAGTGCGTGTATTATATGGTGATACTTGCAGCCCAGTTTACGCTTGATTGTCTCGAAAGCCACGCTGAATATGATGTTGCATTGATCCGACAGGGGATCCTGCCTCTGACCTCGTGCTCCGTCGTCCACTGAGAGTTCCTCTAAAGCCTTTAATTCAGAACTGGTGTTTAAACACCCTCACCAGCAAACAGTTATACCATTGTTTTTATTGTTCTACGATAACACTTGACCACGCGCTTTCTAAGCCTGAGGTTCACTTTGTGGAGATGGAAGCTAGAAATTACAAAGAAAGTTTACACCTACACATGACTAGAGCTGACACAGAGAATCTAATAATCAAGAGTCAGGGACACTAGCTATTGTGTTCTCCCGCTATCCCACCCACCATGTTGCTATCCCGCTAGATCGGTCTTCTAGTGGTTGGGTGTCTTTTTAGTATCAAGGAGCTCAAACTTTGTCTGAGGCATGTGCAGTGGTGGGACTCAGTCAGTTACACCTCTTTCAAACAGGAAATTCCTTTTCACAAAGCATAAGAAAGAACTAGTAAATGGCTAGTAGGAAATGGTTAGTATTTTCAGTCTCAAATCGCACACATGTCTATGATAGATTGCAGTGACTGACTATTGGCTACCTCTTTTCTCTAGGACTCACTTCAACCAGATAGCAGTGCTCACTGTGTGCCAACTCCGCCCACTTGTTCAGCAGCAGAGACACTTTGCTCCACGCTATTTCCTTAGTGGCTGCCGAGATAAGATTAAGGTGAACATCAAATGCTGGACCATAGAGAAACTTCAGGATGACAATCAGAGATTCTGTACGCCTCTCCAACTCCTCAACATCTGTAAAAAGCACAAGAAAATCTTTGGTTTATGACAAGGTCTCTGTAAATCACAAGTGTTGCTATCTGGGACATAGGCCCTCACCTTGCATTGCTATAAAATGATTTGTTCAACCGTTGCCAATCATTTTTGCAATGCATTATCATGGCATCATAGCATTCTTTGATTATCTGCGTGTAAGTTGACTCCGACCAAGCAAGAATAAGCTGTGGTAAGAATGAAAGTTGCGTATACAGGGAGCTGTGGGTTGGAATTCCAAAAAAGGTTAAAGCTGATGGCTTCTTAGGCTCCATTCAATGTATCCCCATTAACCATAAAGGAGACTCTGCGAACCTGCACACTCACTCGGCACAGGGAGTAATAATGCTGAATGCAAATCAGAGAAATCAAGGAAGCCCATTTACCTGCCAGATTTTGTGGTCCTGCACCAGCCAGTAAGATAACTCCATTGACATCAACAGGCTGTCTAATTATGAGTTTAAATCCGTTGTTACATGTGACATGTTTTAGAGCCGAGTACTCATTGTTCAAAGATCGCGCCGCCTACAATACATGCTTATTGTATATCAGTTCAAAGCAGCTGGAAAAGTTAAAATGGTAAGATAAGTACTGATGGTACAAAATCTGATAAAAAGTGACTGAAGGAAATAATAAGCTGCAGTGTTTTCTATAAATTACCCATATTATGGTGTGTCAGAAAATATGGATAGCGAATGTGTGATTGCATCATTTAGCACAGCATCATTGTGGACATTTACAACAGAATGTTTAATGAAAGTACTTGTATAGAGTGTGGCTACGGATAAGTCATGCAATCCCAATCTAATGAAATAAAAAGCATCTGTACATAGTATAGAAAACACAAGCCCTTACCATGTTCACGTGTCTGTTTTAGTCACATTGGCTGAATGATTTAGAGCTGGTACCAGTACCTGAATGATATGTGAGAACATTTTCCAAACGTATTCTGTTTCATCCCGAAGTTTCACAGGCTTGGGTCTACCGCCCTCCACCAGCTGTGCTTCACGAATCTGATCATGGATTGAGATTCTAAACTCGTCATCTCTTTCGTAGAATAGTGGAACCATCTGCTGCAGATTCTCGGGAATCAGCCACATCACCCTCATTGTGAATTACGTGCGTCGTACAACAGCTGATGTCCTACCTGAAAATAGATACATAACTAACTGAACTAACTGAATTATACATTGATCCTCTGTGTAGCATATCATAGTTCAGACGGACACAATTCATACGTATGACTATGAGGGTACGCAAATTCAAAGCTCTAAAACAACCAGTAGCTGTCTGCTGTCTAGCTGAAGAATGAGTCCTGTGTGAGACAAATAGATACGATAGACATAGACTGATAGTGATACTGATAGAGTGATACTGATAGAGAGTAATAACTACTGCAGTAAATGAGTAATACTAGACCGCAAGGAATGACTTGTTTCCATTCAAACATACCTTCCGCTTAGAGATCAATATCCATCATACCACCAGATTCATTCAACTAGAATCCCTATCACTACTGTACAGACAGTCGAGATGGTATGGACTGATGAAATCAAACAAATTAAATATGGACTGTAGGACAAACGAGGAACTCCAGTGAATACAGGGGTTTCCTGGCAGGACGGAACCGATCACGTGGGAGCCATGTGACTTATAGCCCGTCAGAAGTATAAATATCATTCTGGCCAATGAATAGGCCGTTGTGAACAGGTGCGGAACTGTGAACATTGCAAACAATATGGCAGTCCATGGTTAGCTTCAAACAGTGTTATGTGTGGCTTACTCACCTAGAATTAGGCGTAGAGATACGAGTCCCGTTTTTGGTTGGAGTGACAGCAGACCGACTTTTCATACACTGGTGTGGAGCCTCTATGAAACATAACTGAGTTAAATGTAAGGGAGGAATTTTGTCTAATATGCCTTCTTTCTTTTAGTTTTACTTTTAGTTTAACTTTAAGTTTTACAATAAGAATAACGATTACTTGTACTGTAGCCTGGGCCGAGGTGAAAGTGTAGTGTGTGCGTCACTGTGTGACTCAGTGGCCTAATCACTCACTCAGTGACATCGAGTGCCAGATAGTCATTTAGCTTTTGAGTCTGGCTGATTACTAGGATTACACTATTCACTGAGTCTATTTGTCAATCGATGGTTGTTAGGTCACTTACACTCAGGTCATCCCTGACTTGCCTTGCTTTGAACAGTTTCAGTTTGGACTAGCTGTCACCAGTATCATGTCAGTTATGTCACTGCTGTCACTGACTATAATTGTTACTGAGTGGCGCAGTAACAAAAACCGACCTTGAAGTATAAAACTCAACACTGTGCCAGTGCATAAATCATAGTTATCTCATTGGAGTTTCTGGGTTTTCAGTCATCATTCCACACTTGTTACAGTAAATGTGAATATGGAATCCCTGAATCAGGACAGTGACACAGATACTGGGGATCCGTCGCCAAGAAGTCAGAAACCTCAATCAGATCAGTCCTCGGAGAGCCTTGCCCACCCAATAGACACCACAGATGAAGCTGTTAGTGTAAATGAATCAGGTAAGATTGCCTCTTGCCTGATATTCCGGTTCGTTTTCTTGATCATTGGTTCAACTGCACCTGTCTACCGATCCAGGATCACACCAGCTAAGTTTTACACAGAAATCTATCAACACCAATGTGACCGCACAATAATGTGCGATGAGCAATTTATGGCAATGAATATGCAAAACTGTGGTCATAAAATCTGTGCCAACTGTTCATATGTTTTGCATGCCCATCCATCCCTCATAAACTGACCCTGTACTAACTATCTACCAGTGATAGGTAATGAGAACCTTGGAAGGTGGCAACAGTCATGGTAGTTATGTTTTGGTATCCTTCAGCATTTGAGACATATGCAGATTGCCTGTTCGGATTGCCGACCTACTATTACAGTTTAAATAATCTAACCATTTTCTTGTTTTTGAGAAAATAGAATTATATTAGGTCCTT
>Ga0224511_10003067_pt1 | contig 11776 bp, 4 predicted proteins | sample SF_May12_sed_USG_2_FD_169988 | JGI IMG/M metagenome (GOLD analysis project Ga0224511, IMG submission 169988) | Sediment microbial communities from San Francisco Bay, California, United States - SF_May12_sed_USGS_8_1 | ecosystem: Environmental > Aquatic > Marine > Sediment | place: USA... | reverse complement strand
TTGTTGAATGAAATATCGCTACGCTTTGGTTGTACTATAACGAAATAGGTCGCGGTGTTTGTTTATTCTTTTAGGCCCCATATAGGCAAATGAAATAAAATATGCAAGAAAAAGTATCTATCATGTGCTCCTGGTGTGGATGGGAAAATCCATCCCGAGGGCGTAGTGCAGCATATGCGGTGACGAGGCTTGCCGAGTCACCGCCTTGCTGCACGAAGCCCGAATCTCGAACCTATCCCTTGAAACAGTTATATCTAGTGGGAACTCTTTTGTACAGACGAACTCGAAAATGGAATTTGCCCGGTGACCAAATATTTCGAAATTTCGGGTTATCCGTGCAACCGCGTGAGTTTAATTTTCCGCGGAAACTGTGTACTATATCTGCATTGAGATAAAATCCTCGCTTTATATAGATCATTATACGTGTCAGCAGTTTGTCCCGTGTTAGATAACAAGAAGAAAAGTTGTTCCATTTTCATTTGCAACCTGTTGTCTTACAAACTAATTCAAGTGTATATATATTTAAAATTGAATATTAAATGCATAATTTTATAATAAGAATATTGTAACTTATTGTGTTCTCCACAATGGCTGGTATACCTCAACTAGTCATACTTTTCCTTCGCTTTCACAGCGAATTAGCTAAATTGTAATTTGTGTTATAGACGGTTCACACATATAAAAGCATTTCAAAAAGAAATAAAAACAACTTAATTTGATATGTTTGTATCTTCATAGGCCTTATAAAACGATTCATTGAGTGTGGGCTAAAGCTGTTGCATGCTATTATGTTAATTTAAAGTTGTTACAAAAGATGCTTTAATTTACTAGAAGTTGTACTTATTTCACGAAAAATGTTAAAATTGTATATGTAACACGTAATATTTTTCTTGTATTTGGTCACAATTTCATCGAAAGATTACTCCCCAGCCGCGATAAACGTATTGCATTCTCTAGATTACTATGATTAGGTAACGTCCGAGGTAAGCGACCCATATTGAAAGGTTATTTACTAAATTATCTACATGTATATACGCCACTACCATTCCCAGTGGCGCCATCTCGTTTTGTCCAGGACACAGGTGCAAACCCGACCAAGGTCAAAACATGTTCATGTGTTCTAATTTTCTTACATATTTATATATAAATATATTGTAAAATATGAATATTTGTAATAGGATTAAACGTCAGCATATTTCATTTCGAAACAGTGGTTTTCAGTTCAAACCTTGCACACATAAGCTTTAAAGACTACTTTGCTTTTAGAAAAAACAACAACATTATACTACAATACAGACAACAAAGCATATTTAAAATAAGAGCGGTTAAAGGAACATACGACTGACCTTTACCGCCTTGTCAGTGACCCAGAATACTGAGGTTAAATGAGCTTAAGGTGAAATGTGATAGCAATGGCGGTGCCTGACAAATTTTATTTCACGAAACACACTTACCGAACTTGGTAAGCTTCCTGATAACATTTGAAGTAATTGAGAAATGACATTTCTTACAACCGTTAACTTACAATTTCTTAGATGAAAAGGGGCATAACTTGACCATGACAGGGTTATTAAACGTTCTAGCCTTACCACTGCACCACCGAGTCAACTGAAAGTATCGATTGTAGTCAAGCTATTTAACCGTTTGGCTTACATATGGTTAAACTGTAAGATGTAAACAAGTCGAACCTAAAATATACAGGTATATAATCTTTAAGTGTATAAAGTTTTATTGTTTTACCATTAATTTAATCATCTTTTAAGAAATCAAACTTTACAAAACTTCTTAACCACTCCGAAGAAATGGTGACCAAGGCTGCAACAATCCTTTGAACAGCTAAGCTAAAAATGAACGAAACCAAAACAGATTTTGAGAGGGTAAAATACCTTCCCCTTTTGCTAACATCGTACTATTTTATTTAAGCAATTGTGAGGGTGATACCGCCTTCCACTTGTGTACTGTATGCTGTTTTATTTTAAGCCAGCGTAATGCGTACCGCTCTATTCTGGCCGTGGGAATTGCGTACAGTTTAACAGCCATTTTTTGCGTTATCATGAACATAAAGAATATACAAATTACAGTTGGTGGCATAGAGAGGCACAATTATTTTATCAAACATTAGTTTTGTTGCGTTTGCTTGATACATTTCAAATGTTCGACCTCCCAAATCTGTGTTTAGTCTTTTGTTTCGTCCCCAAACACCCATGTATTAGTCATAGTAACTATACAATATGAAAACTAAGCGAGCGCCAAAAAGTGTTAAAGATATGAATCCAGCATTCTCGTTTGTCGTGTTTCTTGTCTAAATCGCACCTTTTAAGGTTTATTTTGAAGTCTGCTTGCGAAATAACGTTATGTTTGCGCACCTGGTCTTTGAGTAAAGCGTACGGTTTGTTAACAAAGAATACTGCGTTACAAAAGAGAAGTTCACACTTATGCATAGATCCACTGACGGCAAAAATCCCTATAACCCGTTAATCTTAACAATACATTATGCAGATTGCAGTTAAAATTTTACCACAAAAAAGCTTCTAACAATAGAACACATGGTAATGTTTGTGTTCTATTCATTTTCAAATTAATGGTCATGGTTATGGATCTATCATTTGAGGTCATGAAAAGGTATGCGTACTATAGTCAGATATTGCATATATGATGTGAACGCTTACTAAAGACCTCCTTGTCTACCAATTCGTATAAATAACGTATTGATTGACTCCAGTGTGTCCTTGATTTTTGTCCTTGCATTGTACCGTTCGTCGGTTATATGTCAGATATGGGGTCCTAATTAAAAACAAGCTACATGTAAGTATGTTCATGTGATTATGATGTCACGGATAGCCGAAACATTTCACCTGATATAATGTGACAATGATCAAAATTATGATTCATTGCATTTACAAAGAATACCCTGTTTAAATTCACGGAAAATATATGAACCTCTAATAATAAACACCTGAAAAGTGTTAGCGTAAACTAATTGGCTGACAATTATTGTAGATAAAAGTTATCGAGTTTTACGGCGAAATGATGTCATTTCAGATGAAATCACATGACTTGAAAATCCCAAGCTTTAGTCGTACAAATACCCCTTGAAGTCACTGTTTTGCAATTAACATGTTGCGAGCCTCCTTGTGGTGGTCTAACGATTCGGTCTGAGTCTGACGTGCAGCGTGCTCTTTGTATGATCGGTAAGTACACACTTTTGACAGAAATAGTGCTTTTAGCTTTTACGTCAAGAGTTTGTTTAAAATTGTTAACAAAGGAAAGTTATATACACTTGCGGACACTTCTAAATACTCTACCATATGTATGCTTATAACTTTTTGTTTAGAAATATATCCTTTATATGAGAATTTAAGATATGTTAAATGTATAACTGTCTTATTTATTATTTTACTGTCTCTCAAATATTTCACAAAATTAAATCTGAGACTTTGTTTATCATTTATCATGTTTATCGAGGTGTGCTTTGTAGTTAAACATCATGACAATTTACGCGTGTATTGTGTTATGATGATGGTAGATGTGTTGAAAGTATTTCATTACTTTGCACAACGATTTCTGAGAAATATTCAAATTTATGTTTCTTTATGAATTTGAAAATCTAATGCCTGTCATATAATGATCGTTGATTAAAATTATAATGTAATCAGGTAAAGTAAATTCAAAATTCAAAATAATAAAAGCAGGTCATTCTTACATAAATATGCCAAGTTCTCTAATGCCTTTTACATAGGGTGCATTCACACGTGTAGCGACCGTAGCCGGTCGATTTCTAATGCTATGGTCACAAATCATCTACGGGCACCGTACGGCGTCTATTTCACCAAACATTGTACTATTCTACGGCGTTTGCACACATCGGACAGACATCACAATTGTGTATACAGTTTAAATAGTACGATTTCAACGTACGGTGCCCAGCTGATCTCTAAAATGCCAGTCGGGCACTATACGATGTATCATGTACAGACGCCGGCCGACGCCTGTACGATTTGTGACAACGCACTGAAAAATATGTTCAAAATCGTCTGGTACCGGAGAGTTGCTAATTGATGAACTCGTATGGCGTTAGTTTTATTTGTGACCATAGCATATTAAGTTAACCCCTTGTTTTTTACCAAACGGCGATGCACCAGCGTTAGTAAAGCGTTCTGAAAACTTGTCAGCGCTGTGGGGTCACCGCGAAATTCGCCAAAAATCCCAAAATTGTCATATATAGTGTGCACACAACTTCGTCACAGTGACTCTACAGCGTCCACACGACGTTCCCACAGCGTCCTTGTAGTATTAATGACACTTTTACGGCGCACAAGAAGATGCTGCACGCATGCAGCGATGTCACAGCGCTCCTATGTTATTTACTTTTCTCATATTTCGAGCAACCCTATTTTGAAAACAACAGTGACTTATTTGGACTTTTCGAAGCAATTCGTCATAGCATTTAGAAGTAAGAAAATGTATAATGTCACACAGAACTTGCAACATGTTTAGTAGCAAACATAATTATACTAAGTAATAATATTTGTAAGTAGTGTACCTCGAATGGCTTTTATAATGATGTGTTTAAGTTGAGGTTTATTTTAAATAAAAGACAATCTATGGTAAAGCTGTAAGTGTTGTCAGTTAAATTAAACTAAAATTAAGGTTCCATTTGCATTCATTATAATAAATACATTTTAATACATTGTATTACTTGTATTATTATCATAAACTATTGCAAACGCCGCCTCAAAATACAGGATTTACACGGCGTCTTTACAGCGTGCACGCGGCACGCCCACAACGCGCCCACGGCGCTGTAGAACAATCAACAGTAATTTTGGACGATGGGGGTAACGCTGTAAGAACACCACTTTGGTGTGACGCCCTTACAGCGTTTCCACAGCGTCCAAAATAGTGTGTGCAGTCGCCAGCAACGCTGTGTATGCGCTGTTGTGCGCGTTGTGCCATCGCCTAGAACGCCATGCGGCGGCTTTATTTTTTTTAACATGCACAAAGACAACGCTGCGGCTTGGCTTTTACACAGCGTGTTAGACAGCGCGCTGTGGGGACGCTGTGGCAACGCTATGGGGTCTTCTAGATTGCCGTGGCCGCGTTGTGTGGGCGGTTTTTAAATCCTGTATCCAGAGTCGGCATTTTGCAGCTGTGGTATCGCCGTTTGGTGTGACAGGGGCTTAACTAACGCTTGTTTTAGGACGCTGTGGCAACGCTATGTGGTCTATGTGAATTAAGTTTAAACCACTTAACATTAAATGTGCTAAATACAGTTATCCAGCCACATGTATTTTTATGCTTTACGGAAAAGGTGAATTACAAAAAACAAAACGTGTACGCTTTCCATTCATAAGATAATAATTATTTTACAATAATTTTTCCAAATATATTAATTAATTTTCAAAAAAATGTGTATGTATAAATTATCACTTTCTTCAATCATACCTTTCGAACTGAGACCTTTGTCAAAATTAACCTATCTTTCCTATTTAAAAACTCTTGGCAGTTTTTGTGTTTTCGTGTGAATCAAGTACCAGTCTCTCAATGCAATGTGCGATTTCATTCCTGACCGGAAGTACTTTGCACGTGCAATTCTATTCTTTTGACTGTTATGATAAAATACGGAACAATACAATTAATTCCGGTTTGGTGACTGGCTATGGATGAGGATGGATGTTTATGTGATATGTGCTGAAAAAATTATAACGACATCTAATCAAACAAATAAGCCATTTGAATTAATATGACGGTATGCGTAGAAGTGTCCGCGATTATTTGAATATGTTATTTTCACGAACCGTTGCAAGTTTCTCTTAAATGAATCATTGTTTTGTATGTATGTAAACGGGTATTTTGATCCTAATGTGTTGGGGCGGGATGCGGAGAAAACCCCCTAAGGACAGAAACCATTGGGTAAAAAAGTGACAACGTGGACAAAAGCCCCTGGATGAATTTTACAATTAGGACAAAAAACCCTGTATGATTTTTACAACTAGGACAAATAAACCATGGTGAATAATATAGAATGAAAGAGAAGAAAGCTTTTATTTGTTATTTTTAATGTAAATATTTATTGAAGTGATAACAATGAGAACAGAAAAAAAGACCAAATGGATCCATATCCTTGACCCTATATGTCATGCCTTTACCATATTGTTTTAACTTATCGAATTGAAGATAGCTTATGCTATGGTCACAAATCATCTACGGGCACCGTACGGCGTCTTTTTCACAAAAAATCGCACGATTCTACGGCGCCCGTACGGCGCCCGGCCGGCGGCAGGATGAATCGTACGATTTTTTATAATTTTTTTAGACATCGTACGGTGCCCGGTGAAGTTTAGGTACTACTTAAAATTCCACGGCGCCCGTACGGCATTTGGTAAGGTCAATGAGGGGAAAATGACATTGGCCGGGCATCGTACGGTGCCCGGACGGCGCCCGGCCGGCGTTAGCACACATCGGACGGGCACCGGAGGATTTTTATTTAAAATTCATATCGTACGATTCCAACGGTGCCCGTCCGGGTACCGTACGGTGCCCGGCCGGGCATCGTACGATGTCTGACAAGCGACAGGAACTTAAAATAATCTCTTAACAAATCGGCCGATGCCCGTCCGGGCACCGGTCGATGCCCGTCCAGGCAGCGGACGATGCCCGTCCGGGCACCGGCCGATGTTTCATGAGTCGAACTACCACCTGTGAGAAGCGACGTGTTTTTGCAGAAGTACATATTGCATATACATAGATATTTCACTTCGAAAGACCGAAAACATAAATTCAAATATATATATATATATATCTTTCGCTTGAGCAGCTGAGGTTGATTAACATACAACAAACAAGTGCTATTGAAAATTGTGCAGTCTTGAGCAAGTGTGGTTTTCATCACCATTACTGTCAGAGTCAGCCTCAATCTTTCTTATTTTAACAACCTGTTTCTTTAGCGGAATGATGGCGAATTTTAATATAAATGAATTCATTATTGCACATGAAAATTCGTGTAAAATCGGCCGGGCACCGTACGGTGTCCGGCTAATCTCTTATAACGCCGGTCGGGCACCGTACGACATCGTACGGTGCCCGGCCGGGCATCGGCCGATGTTTTCATATTCAGACGCCGGCCGGCGCCCGTACGATATGTGACCACGCAGGAGAAAATTCTTAAAAATCGTCCGGTGCCCGGGCGATTATCAAATTCGCCGGTGATGTGCGAATCGCTGAAATCGTACGATGTCAGTTTTATTTATGACCATAGCATTATACACGGTAAAATATAGCACTTCAATATCAATTCATCATTACACCTTGAATAATTAACGTGTTTAATCAGGTGTTTTGGCCTAGTTGTAAAATTCATCAAGGGTTTTATTGTCCTAGTTGTAAAGTTCATCAAGGTCTTTTGTCCACCTTGACATTTTTTACGCAGGACCTTTTGTCATCATGGGCTTTTGTCCGACACTCTGTTTGGACAGATAAACGGTTACAGTAAACTCCGCTTATAACGGCTCCGCTTATAAGGAACTATCGGTTATAAGGAACTGATTTTTATTCCTCGATCTTTATTCTTCTTTATTCTATGTAAAAATATGGATATAGCGGAATCGGTTAACACAAGACAATTCAAAACAGTTTGGCTACAATATTTTAGTTTCAAACGGTCATTTAGTCTCCAACGTGTACGCAGAATGGACAGAAAACGCAAGGCGTTAGGTCTTGAAACCAAATATGAAATTATAAATGAAGTCGAAAAGAGTGGCAAATCAAAAATCGAAATAGCCAAACATAATATTAACATACTAGTATCATTAAATAGTTACCTTAATCGATACCACGCGCTTTAATAAGAGTGTGTGCTTTATGTCAGTATGACCTTTAACTCCGCATTAAACAACCGCTGCGTATTTTTTTACTTTCCAATGATCAATAGGACCGTTTTATACCTTATTTGGTTAAAACAACATACATTTGCAGTTCATTACCTTGCACGTGTTTAGAACTTAACAATTTTCGGACACGATGTTCCTTATACGTTCGTTATTCGTTATAATTATAACATTCGCTTACAATGAACTAGTTCGTTATTCGTTTATCTGGAACTCCGGATATAGGGAACTATTTTTCATGGTCACAGAGAGTTGTTTAAAAGCGAAGTTTACTGTATTTAAGAAAATATGTTATCCCTTGGTTTCGTTTAATATAGGAATAGGACAAATATAAATCCGAAAGACAAAAACATTAATCGATTCAAATTTTTGTGTATCTGCTTTTATGCAACTATCGGTCATTTCCTTTATTTTATTAAATGCCCATACTGGTGCTGTTTGTTCTTGGTGATCGAAAAAAATGGAACGTTTTCTATTTCTACAATAAACTTAACCAATAAGATGCTAGGACTGTATCTTAATACCCTTTTAATCAGTCAAAAATGTTACTTTATGTTAAGTATACTAAATGAATTAACAGTGCAAAAGGAATTACACAATATCGTGACATACGAGTTTATTGTGTTTTGTACAATATAGTAAAAACACAACAACAACACAACAGAAAATGAAACATAACAATCTGTGCCATGGCTCGAAACGGAGAAAAACAAAGCCACATTTGTAGATCGCACATTTTCAATAAATTCATTTTTTGTTTGTTATATTTTAACAGGCATGGGTAATTACATTTGACAGTTTCTCATATTTACGGGAGTAGGTTTTACTGATTAAATATGGTTAAAATGAAAGATGTAAACAATTCTGGCCGAAAGATACCTTCTGTAAGTAAAAACAAAAAACATTTTGTCATTAGAACTGAAGTGTTGGTGTCTAAATGAACTTTTTCCATAATCAGTCTTAGAGATTTACAAAAGGCTGATTGCGTTAAAATTGACACACCTATTATCTCATCAAAAGATGAAGGTTTCGTTACATTAATAACATGTGATGGACAACAAATTATTTATTAATTATTAATTATTTTATATGGTATACCCTAATACCCGCAGTCGCTCTTTTGACCTATCTAGTATCTACCATAGCCCATGACAAACCAAACCTTTTGCTGGTTATGTAGCAAATGTTTAATTGTTAAATATTTAGTATAGTGGCGATGTTTATTTATTGCAGAAGCTCGCTCCAGTTACGACCCATAAACAAAATGTCGGACCCCGGTACAGATACAAGTAACCCGCGTCAAGTTAAATGTGTACATTGTGCAAAGAAAAAGAGAGTCACTGATGTAAAACAGTTGGAGCCAGGACAACATATTTTCTTCAATGGTGCGATATTGATGAAGAACATTGGTGACGGGCAGAAATCTCCATATACACACCACGCCATTGTAACGAATGTCGACGCATTGCAAGACGGAACCGCGAACGTGACATTGATACATTTTTACACGGAAGCATTCAATAGCACTATACAAATTAAAGAAACGACTGAGCTTCTTTGTCTAAGCTTCAGCGAAATACACATCGTAGAATATCAACATGAAACCAACAGCGCGGCAGATATAGTTAAAGAAGCAAAAAAATGTCTGAAATACAATTCGAAATATCATCCGCTTTTTAACAATTGTGAGCACTTTTGTAATAAATGCGCAGTTGGAATCGACGTTAGCAACCAATCTAGGTCGTGCGAGAATAAGATAATAGATTTTTTGGCTAGCATTGCAAGTGTGAGTACAAAGGTACCTTTCATAATAAAGATTAGCAGATTCTTTTCAACATTCGGTTTATTCGTGGCTGACGATACGGTAGCATCAACAATATTTGAAAAACAGTACATTTCCCATTGGATTGCCTTCTTTGTAGTGTTTGGAATCTTCTTTGTGTTCACAATTTTTGGAAATGTGTATACGTGCTATCGTAGACGTGAAGGCCTTATTTGTGCAAAATGTTTCTTTATACAGAGACGCTACCTTTGGATTCGCTTTGTCTTTTACCTAAGTCTCCAAGCAATTTTTCTGTCGCTAACCATCCAAATGTTTATTTACCGCTGGACTTTAAATGTTATAATACCTTCAGTCGTTAGCTTGACTTTAGTTACATTGTTGTGTTGGGGGCCTTTGAAATGGTTTCTGAAATGGTTTCCGAAGAAATGCTTTCCTAAAAGGTTTTTAGCGGAATTTTATGACAAAATAATCTCCGACAACGAAGACGTGTTTGTAAACCTTGTGTACAAAAGACCCATTGACTTATTGGATGATATTTCAGGCATTATGTCGGTTAGCGTCGTCCATGATTATACTCGAGCGCATGCAACTAAGACTTTGCCAATATCCAAAACAGATCAAGTTGAACAAGGACAAATAATTGAATTTAACTTAACTTCGAACAAATTGTATATTGGCATATGTACACGGGTTGAAAGTGTTCATATGCAGGATTCGAAGCTTAATTTAGACGTTGTTTACTACGATCCAGAAGAGTATCGGGTATTAAAAGCAGACTTAAAAGATGTTATTTCCAGTACTATAAAGATACACAGATGCCACCCTGTATTCTCTTACAAGACTGATGAAGTAGTAAAGAGAGCTATTGCCGAAATTGGTACACGTCAACGCTATTTAAAACCACAAGATTTCACTGACAAGATAGTTAGAAAAGAATTATATCAAAAGGTGGAAAGTCTGTCTGAACTCAAACTGGGAGATGCAATATCCGTTCACTACGTGGGAAATAAAAATAAAACACTGGTTTACGAGTGTGATGCAATTATCGTCAAGATTGAAAACAACCCAAACGATAATAACGTTAAACGTGTAACAATTATCTATGCTGAAACAAGTTGCTGCTTTTTTAGTTGCATAAAAAAAATAATCGTGGAACTGTCACTGGCAGAGTATAGCGTCCTAAGGAAGACATTCACAGGATTTGTAACGTATCCGAATGACGTTATCGTCGAAAGAGCACAATCAGTGTTTGAAGACAACCCACGCGGTGCATTCAACAATTCCCCGAGTGAGTTCGTCCATTGGGCAGTCGTCGTCCAAGAACCAGCAATTGTGGCAAAAATCAGAGGGAATGATATCGTTGAAGAAATGTTGTTGTTACCACGTTATGACTCAGTTAAAAAAAAGTACTTTCAACGTCGTCCTGTGCGTTCGCGGTTGGAACTAAAAGAGGGATTAATCATAGAGTGGGGAAAATGTTGCAATCGTCGTCAAGGAATTATTACCAAGGTTGGCGAAACGAGGTCGAGAATAACTGTCAGTGTCTACAGCAAAAAATGTTGTAAGTACAGTGTTGGAACAGAGGATAAGGTTATCGACTTGAGACAAGAGGGCATGTGGATTTATCACTGTGATCCAACTATGAGAAACCCACTAGACGAGATTGTTTTCTTGACGAGACTGCGTCGTCTCGGTGGATGTTCGACAACATTGAAGAGATGTTTATCGCCAAATTCATCATGGAATTTCTGTCGGGATTGTGTTCTTAATCAGATAATTCAGTGTTTAAAAGACATCCGGCCTGGAGACCCTATATCATTTTATTATGAAGGAAGCACGTGTGCCGCGATTGTTACAGGTATATCAGTACCCGAGAATGCCGAACAGGAAGGGAAATTTAAAGTCATTCGTTTTGTTTCCTATCAATCAGCTTCCACAATTAAAGAAGAAGAGATCCATTTGTCACTTCAGAAAAACAAAGTTTTAAAGAAGGTGTTCAGAGGAATTGATACATATTCAAATGAAGATGTTGTCATCAGAGCAAAAGGATATGAAAACAAGAAATGGGAGACACCAGATTGGTTAAAGTCGATTAACAATGTCTCAT
>Ga0224511_10003066_pt1 | contig 11777 bp, 9 predicted proteins | sample SF_May12_sed_USG_2_FD_169988 | JGI IMG/M metagenome (GOLD analysis project Ga0224511, IMG submission 169988) | Sediment microbial communities from San Francisco Bay, California, United States - SF_May12_sed_USGS_8_1 | ecosystem: Environmental > Aquatic > Marine > Sediment | place: USA... | reverse complement strand
CGGCGAGGGGGAGGGAATTGTCGATCCACTGATGGACGCGATAATCGAAAAAGGACCGGACCTGCAGGGATTGGCGGGGCTGGCGGGAGTGTATGCGCCGGGGGGATATGAGTCCACCTATGGCCCCGATGGCCGACTGGCGCAGATAAAGGCAAAGCCCGGATTCCCCGCCAGGGTGGCGCGGATGTGGGACAGAGAAGCCATGGATCAGCCCAATGTCACCCGGATATTCACGCCCGATACGGTGTTCGGCGACATGAGCCTGGTGGAAACCGGGAAGGGGTGTGGAAGGCATTGCCGGTTCTGCGCGGCTGGCTATTCGTATCGCCCCACCAGAGTGGTCCGGCGGCCGGCGCTCATGGAGATGGTGGAGCGGGCCGTGGCAAAGAGCGGACGGGTGGGGCTGGTGGGGAGCGCGGTGGCGGACCATCCGGATCTTATCCATATCCTGGAGCGTATCGTGCAACTGGGCGGACAGTTCTCCATCTCCTCCCTGCGGCTGGATATGATCACGGAGCCGTTCCTGGAGCTGTGCGGCCGGGGAGGAATGAAAACCATCACCGTGGCCCCGGAGGCGGGAAGCGAGCGGATGCGCAAGATCGTGAACAAGGAACTGTCGCAAGAGCGGATTCTCGAAGCGGCCAGGCTTATCGGCAAGACGGCCCGCTTCAACCTGAAGCTCTACTTTCTGGTGGGGCTCCCCTGGGAAACGGACGAGGATGTGGAGTGGATCCCCCGCCTGGTGCTGGACATTCGGGACACCATGGTGGGCGCCTCCAGGGCCAGGGGGACCACAGGCGATATTCTGGCCGGGGTGAACGGATTCGTCCCGAAACCATGGACTCCATTCCAGTGGGCGCCTTTTGCCGGGGTGGAGACTATCGCGGCGAAGTACAAGCTGGTGCGGGCCCGGCTGCGGGGCGCGCCAAATGTGAAGTTGACTACAGGCTCGGCCATCCACGATTATATCCAGAGCATTCTTTCCATCGGCGACCGGCGCGCGGGAGAACTGGTGCATATGGCGGCGCGGATGGAGGGGGATTGGCCCGCGGCCCTGAAGAAGATGACCAGGGACCGGGAGAGCGGATTCGATCCTGCGGGAATAGTCCGGAGCGGCGGGGCGCCGGGGGATGTTCTGCCATGGGACGGGGTGGACTACGGAATGAAGGAGGATTATTTGGCGAAAGAATATGATAGAGCGCTACGCGGAGTGACTGTGGCCGACTGCCCGCCGCCGGGAGTGAAATGCCAGCGGTGCGGCGCTTTTGCCGGGGTTTGCATGGATATGCCAGGAGAGCCGGAATGAGCGATATCCTTGTGCGAAAGGGGGGAGGAGGGCCGGAGATATATATCGCCCCCCTGTTGGCTGATCTGGGATTTGAGGGGTTTTTCACCGGCCGTGGCGGTGGGGTGAGCGACGGCGCCTATAGCAGCCTGAATGTGGGAGCCGCCGTGGGGGATACCCCTGCCCACGTGGAGGAAAACCTGCAGCGCATCCGCCAAAGCATGGGCATAAAGGAACTGTGGAGCGCCCGGCAGGTGCATGGTGATCACGTATCCGGCATTTCCAGCTGGCCCCCTTCCCGAAAGGATGACGCGGACGCGCTGGTGGTGTCGGTGCCCGGGGTTACGGCGTCAGTGACAGTGGCGGATTGTCTGCCTCTGATCCTGGTGGACCCGGTGAAGAAGGTTGCTGCGGTGGCGCATGCGGGGCGCAAGGGAACGGAGCTGCACATCACCCGGAAAACATTGCTGCGGATGGGTTCCTGGTTCGACTGCCAACCTGTGGACGTGGTGGCGGTGCTCGGCCCCTGCATCCGCGCCTGCTGCTATCAGGTGGACGAAAAAACCGCCGAAGGGTTCCACTCCTGCTGCGGGGGGAATGGGGGAAGGATGCTGGATATCGCCAGGGCGAACAGGGATCAACTTTTGGGAGAAGGGGTGGCGCAGCGAAATATCCATGACTGCGGGATATGCACTTCCTGCGAGAAGGAGAGGTTCTTTTCCCATCGGGGGCACCATGGGACCACTGGCCGGTTCTTGTGCGCGGTTTCCCAGCTATAAGCCCGAGGCTGCTGTAGGCCTTTGACAACAAGCAGTTATACAGACCCGATTGGCGCCATGAGGGGTTGACCAGGGACTATTGCCTTGAATGTACCATAAGTATATGTAAATACTTGACCAATGTGAATAAATTGGATATAATTAAACATAAATTAGATTAAACTTTATGATTTTTGGAAAGTCAGGGATTCGTGGGCAGTGGGGATTATTTGTAATTCCCATGGTGGTCGTCTTTTCGATGACCGGTTGCGTATCGGTTCCCTCCACCAAATTCAAGGATGATCTGGATTCGCTGAAACACCAGGTGTGGTCCCTGGAAAAGCAAACGGCTGAAGTCAATTTGCGATTGGCGCAGAACAACAACGAAGTGGCGTTGCTGGGTGAAAAAGTCAAGAGCCTGGAAGAGGCCGTGAACAGTTTACGCGAAACCATAGTGAAGTCCAGGAGGCCGAAGATTGGCCGGGAGATGAGTTTGGGAAATGATGAACGCATTATCGGGAAGGTGGTCTCCCCGATAGAGCCTTAAAGGCGCGTTCGGTATTCTGTTTCATTAGCCCAGGTGGTGGGCTTTAGGTAATTTTAGGTGTTGGTTCCCCGCTGTGGTGTCCAAATTCCAGGGCGGTGAATTCAGGTGGTGGAAAAAACAGGCAGCAATCTGGAGACAATAATGACTAGGTCCAATTTTTCTGTGGGGAAATTTCTGTTTGTTATCTGCGTGGCTTCCCTGTTGGCGCCGCTGGCGGCGGCGGCACAGTCGGCCACAGAGCTTGGAGCCCCTCCAAAGCTGATCGTGGGTGGGGGATTTGTGGACGACAAGCTCCCTGCCATGGAGCAGGAACAGGCCAGCCGCGTTGAAGCTCTTTCCCAGGAGCGAACCCGCTACAAGAGCGGCAAGGATATGGCGCCGGCCGCCGAACCGGCCGCCAAGGGGCCAACCAAGATGGAACAGGTGGAGATGAGCCTGGAGGAGGTGCCGGTTACTGAAGGCGTGGATCTGACCACGGAGGCGCTGGATAACAAGTTTTTCCGCGACATCTCCCGCCAGGAAAACCTGACCTTTCAGGAAGTGTTCGAAACCGCAGGCTCCCTGCAGACTGATGTCCAGTCCATCGGTGAAATTATCGACGGGGAACCGAGCAACCAGGTGACCTTCAGCATGAAGGATGTGGTTTATATCAACCGGGGCACCGCCAACGGCATCACCAGCGGCATGAAATTCGCCGTGCTCAAAAAGGGACGCAATTCGGTATACCATCCGGTCAGCGGATCATACCTGGGCAATATGGTCACCTTTGAAGGATTGCTGGAAGTGCTGGAGTCCAACGTAAAAGTCTCCAAGGCCAAAGTGATTCGATCCTACAATGTCCTGGAGCGTGGCGACCTTATCACACCCTATGAAAAGCCGTTGCTCCCCTCTTTCGATCCGGACACCCCCGTGCTGGACAAGGATATTAACGGATACATAATCCAGGCTCGGGACCCGAAGGCCGGCATGTCCAAAGGGGATGTGGTTTATATCGATGTGGGTTCTGAAGAAGGAGTGGAAGTGTCCGATATATTTAACGTGATCGACAATCGCTCCGTGGTGCGAAACGATGGCAAAACGGTCGAAGGGATTCCAAAAATAATTGGAAAGGTCAAGGTTATCTCCATAGGCGAGAATACATCCACCGCCATTATTATCGCAAGCAAGTCGGCGATGTATTCCGGAGATAAAATCGAATTCTCCCCTAATTAAAAGAATCACAGCTTTCCCCACCTCCGCTCCTGTTGGGGCGGAGGTTTTTTTTATCCCAATATAACAACATGATAGAGCTATTTCGCGCTTATTTGTGAAAATTAAGCGAAAAACCCTTGCTTTTCGGATTGTTTTCGCTTATTGTCATTGTAAGGATGATATTTAATCAGTCCAGGAGAAATAAGATGCATCTGACAAAGCGACAAAAACTTGTTTATGACTATATTTCCGACTCTATAAAACAGAACGGCTATGCCCCCAGCATAGTGGAGATCGGGGAGCGGTTCGGCCTTTCATCCCCCGCCACCATCCACAAGCACCTGATCAATCTGGAATCGAAAGGGCTGATCCGGCGACAAAAAAACATGAGCCGGGCCATCGAGATGGTGGAAGAGCAAACCACCCACTCCTCCACCTGCGAGGTTCCCCTTCTGGGGATGATCGCCGCCGGAGTCCCCATAGAAACTTACCCGGTAGAAGAAACCATTTCCGTGCCAGAGAGCATGATGGGCCGGGGACGCACATACGTGTTGAAGGTTAAAGGGGAATCCATGATCGAGGAGCAGATCCGCGACGGGGATTACGTCATCGTGGACGAGGCATCCTCGGCCAATAATGGAGACACGGTGGTGGCCCTGGTGAATAACGACTGCGCCACGTTGAAAAAGTTCTATCTGGAAAACGGCAATGTCCGGCTGCAACCGGCCAACAGCTCCATGGCGCCCATCATCGCCCCGGCGGAGCAGGTGACTATCCAGGGGATCGTCATCGGTCTGCTGCGCAAGTTCTGAGGCTGGAAAATTTCATGAAGGCCCGCAAGCGCCGTGGGTTTTTCCGTTGGCGGCGCTGGGATACGCCCAAGTTAGGCCACCACAAAATGCCCGGTTTCAACCCTGCTGCCATAGCGGAAGGAAAGTCGGAATGAACCCAAGAATCAGCATGATCACTCTGGGAGTGGCGGACCTGCCTAAATCTGCGCTGTTTTACGGATCCGGCCTGGGGCTCCCTCGCCTGGAAAGTGAGGCGAAGGATGTGGCCTTTTTTACATTAAACGGCTCCTGGCTGGGCCTCTATCCCAAGCACCTGCTTGCCCAGGACGCAGGAGTGGCCAACGATGGCGCCGGATTTGCCGGCGTTGCCCTGGCCCACAACCTGGCGGATAAGGATCAAGTGGATGCCCTCATCGCCGACGCAGTTAAGGCAGGCGCCACTCTTGTCAAGCCACCACAAAATACATTCTGGGGCGGGTATTCCGGATATTTCGCCGATCCCGATGGATACTTGTGGGAGGTGGCCTGGAATCCCCATTTCTGGGTTGGCCCAAAAGACTGATCGCAATCCAAAAGGGAACGGAACAATCCCCCGTCATCGATCCTGTTGTTGAAATGGTGAAATTAAAAATCCCCCGAGCCATATGCCCGGGGAACTGGACAACATCAGTTCTGCTTACATCATCCCTACTTTACGGTGAAGGCGCGGATCTCCGATTCAGTCTGGCCGCCTTCGCGCCCGTCATCGGCGATCACTTTCCACTGGTAATCTCCCGAGGCCAAACCAAGATTCTCCCGACATATCGAATCCGTTTCCGCAGCCGAGCAGGCTTTGACAGTCACTCCCGAGGAGCCATCGCCGGAGGTTCCGCAGGCGATCAGAGCGGCGGAACTGGTCAAAGCCATCGCGGCCAGCATGACCAGCATGACGCGTCGTCCTCCACGGGTGAATCCGAAACCAACGAGCAGCAGCGCCACGCCTGAAGCGCCCATGCCATAGCCCAGCCGGGCCGCAGGCGATTCGCCATCACCGGTGATCACCTCCAGCGGCTGGCAGTTCTCGAAGTCACCGCCTGGGCAAACGTAGAGGAAATACTTTATGACGTCGCCATCCAGATCGGTGAGCATTCGCCAGACGAACGGCGTATTCCCATTGCCATGGCCGCCATCATCGGGGGACACCAGCCACGACCCGCCACCGGGATAGTACGGCGCCTGGTTCTCCAGCCCGCCGCCACCGGCCCCGCCGCCGGGTGGAGGTGTCGGGGGGGGAGTAAAGGAAGCCGTAACTACCTTTGAGGCCGTGATAGGCACAAGACAGGTGGTCGCGGTTCCGCATGCCGCCGCGTCGCCGCCCCATCCCAGGAAGGCTTTACCCGCATTTGGAGTGGCGGTGAGCATAACAGGTGAATCTTTCTGGTACGTGTTGGAGCAGAGAGTGGGGCAGATGATCTTGGTTCCCGAAGTGACTTTTCCCAAACCTGTAACCGTGACGGTCAGGGTGTAATAATTGGCCTCGTATGCGCCTATATCGCATTTGGGGCCCTGAGGACGGGCTATGCCGCGCTGGTCTTTTGCTTTGACGCAGGAGCCTTTGTCGATGGCCACGCTGATGGGACCGATGGCGTGGGTTTTGGTCGGCCCTCCGTTATTGGCCAGACCGCCCATCCCAATCAAAGAAGCTCCAGGCTGATCCCCCGCGCCACCTAGCCCGCATGAACTATCGCTGTCGATGTTGTAGCCGCTGGATGTGAAGGTTCCTGCGCAATCCGCCCCGGTGGCCTGGTTGGCGATGATAGTGTTGGACAAGATGGTGGTCCCTCCATTGTCGGCCACTCCCCCGCCGGTGTTGGCGGTGGTGGTTACATTTGTCAGCGCGAGGTTTGCAAGCGCATCGTTATATATTCCACCGCCGGAAACCGCCGATGAGTTGCCGCTGATGGTGGAATTGATGACGGCGACACTTCCCGCTCCGTTGAATAACCCTCCTCCGCTGGCCGATGCCGAGTTGCCATTGAGTGTGGAATTGGTGAAAGTGACGTTTCCGCCTGTATTGTATACCCCTCCTCCGATGGCCAACACCGAATTGCCGCTGATGGTGGAATCGGTGATGCTCACAGCGCTCATGCTGGCATAAATCCCCCCCCCGCCCCATATCGCCCCGGGCGTGACCCTGTTCTGATCTATGGTGGAGTTCGAGATGTCCAGGCTGCCATTGGTGGTATACACTCCCCCCGCTCCCCTGATGGAGGTGTTCTGGCTTATTGTGGAGCCGGTGATGGTGATGGCGCCACTACTCCCGTTGATCCCTCCCCCCCAGTCTGTGGCGGTGTTATTGCTGATTACAGAGTTTGTTATCGTTACTGGACCAGAGTCCGCATTTATACCCCCGCCGGTTTGCGCCTGGTTGCCGCTGATGGTGGAGCCGGTGATATCTGTATAAACAAAATATGAAATGATTCCACCCCCCGCGTCGGTGGCCGTATTGCCTGTGATGACGCTGTTAACTATGGTTGCCGCAGCGGCGTTCATAATTCCCGCTCCAACGGCTGCCTGGTTTCCGTTGACAGTGGAGCCGGTGAGGGTCAGATATCCACTGACGCAGGGAGTGCAATTTATAAAAGAGCTAAATATTCCACCGCCACCGGATGTAGGACCAGTTGAAATATTGTTCGATATGGTTGTGTTGGTAATTTTGGTGACGCCCAGATTGTATATTCCAGCGCCTGCCCCTGTGGTGTTGTTGCCGCTTATCGTGGAATTGCTGATCGAAAGCGAGCTGTCAACATAGACGAAGATCCCGCCGCCTGAAACCTCCTGTCCGCCAGTTATCAGGACACCAGAAATGGTGACCGCCGCCGGTCTTAAAACCTGCATCACTCGGTCTATCGCGCCGCCATGGATGGTGGTGGCCGCCGCTCCCGCCCCGGTGATGGTGACTGTTTTCAGTATATCCAGATCCCCGGAGGCGTTTAGATCCTCCGCGATCCCCGCTATGGCGTTGGTATAGGTTCCCGCCGGGAGGATGATCTTGTCTGCGGTCGCATAGGCGCCAACGGGGGGGCAGTCGGCGTATGTGGTGGCGCCGTTATTGATATTGCCGATCGCCTCGCGCAGGGCGCAGCTTCCATTGGCGCCGTTCAGCGCGTCAGGAGCGTTGGCGGTGACCGTGATGGTGGCGGCCCACGCCGAGCCTGGCGAAGAAAACATAGGCGCCAAAGACAGGAAAAACAACAGCGGAATGTATATTGCCTTCAATCTGGACATTGTTCCTCCAGCGGAAAGGAAATGGCTCAAGAAGCGTGTAACATTCCCCACCAGAGCAAAACCGGAGGGAGTGTATCACCTTTATTATGCATCAGTGGAAGGCTGGATTCATATCAGAATGCATATTGATCCGCGGATATTTTCCAGAATGACTCGTCAGACAAGAATCGGCAGGGCGGGCGCAAAAAAAACCCCGGCCAGGAAAACCCCGGCCGGGGATATGGTCATGCGGTCAAAAGGCAGTCCGGACTAGTCCTGATACATCAACCCCTTGCGATACTTTTCGCGCACCTTCACATTGGCGGTGGTCAGCTGGGTGGCGAACATATGGAACTGCTTGGAAAACGGGATATACAGGATGAACCCGAAGGATAGCAGCACATGGGCCGACCAGGCGGCGATATAGAAAAGCGCCATCAACGTTTTGCTGCCGAAGAAGACGGCGTTGATAATCACTCCGGCCACATGCCCCACCGGCGACCAGTGCCCTGGAAAACCCTGCATGGCCAGCCGGGTCCCCTCCACGGCAAAAGCGGAGATGACCACCAGCAGAAGCAGGATCATGATTATGGCGTCCTCCAGGTTCCCCACGATCCGCTCCGGCGGGAATACATAGCGCCGCAGCAGGAAGAAGGTGACCGACACCAGGAGCATCAGCCCCGCAATATCCAGAACAAAGGAGAAAACCAGCCAGATGTTGTCACGCAGGAAGGCGCCATGCCGAAAGTCGTAGTCCACCGCCACGGTGGCCGTGCCCAGCACGAGAAGGTAGAACGACCACATGGTGAAGTTGAGCGCCCAGCGGCGAATCTCGCTTTGTTTTCCCACGCGATAGGCGAAGAGGCACTCCGGCGAGAGAAGCTTCATTATAGACATGTACATGATCTTAAGAGGAGTGGCCCCCACCAGTTCCGGCGCGTCCTCGTCATCCCTGCCAGCGAGCCACACGTTGATCTTCATGTAGCTGGCCAGCAAAAACACCGCCATCATCGCCCCGGCGGCGATGTAGAAACCTGTGTGTATGAACCGGGGGAGACCAACGAAAACCTCTCTGCAAAGCTCCCCCTCAGGGCATCCCGGTGTCTGCCATAGCGACTCTAACATCATCTCGCTCCTTAATATTAGTTACTCTGTTAAAAAGCATCCGCCCCAGGCCCCGATCCGGAACCTGCGTCAATCCGGCTCCACGCTGCAGGTCAGCGGAAATCCATGGGCTCTGGCAGCCATATGAACCCGCCCCACCTTGAACTTGGCCATGGCCAGCGGCAAAAGCGCCACCCGGCTGGAGCCTGTGTGGTGGATCTCCAGCATAAGCTCCTGCGCCTTGTCCATGGCGTGGCCGAAAGTCCGCATCAGGATCATCACCACAAAGTCCATGGTGGTCACCGGATCGTTGTGCATGATCACCCAGTAAAGAGGCTCCTGCCTCTGGTCCACCAGCGTATCTTCCCTGCTGTCTATATCCGCAAGCGGTTTTTCCACCATGGGGGTGTCCTATGTCAAAGATTCCAGGCGATAACTCCCACGGATAAAATATACCATATCCCGCCTCTGGATTCTCCCCGCAATACGGCGCCGCCCCGGCATGGACCCAGGTTCTTGGTTGATGCGGCAGGATCGACAAAGGATTCGGCTGGAGACCGGCTTTTTGCTCAGGGAATCCCTGCCCATGGTTTGCCCCCCCTATCCTGCCGTGGGCGCGCCAGTTTTACCCGGCATTGTCGCCATGGTTTCTCCTTTTTCCTGTTGTTTCGCCGGGACAAACAAAAGATAATGGTTTGATGACAAGCGAAAATAAAGGGCAAATTGCGCTCGTTACCGGCGGAAGCCGTGGCATCGGGCGCGCTATCGCCATCAAGCTGGCCCAGTCCGGTTTTGACATCTGGCTGACATACAAAAGCAACCAGGAGGCTGCCCTGGAAACGCAGTCCGTTATCAAATCCACAGGTGTCGAATGCGAGTTGTTCCAGTTCGACATTTCCAGTTTCGAGGAAACAGAACAGGCGCTGAAGGAAAAGGTGGAGAAGAACACTCCATATATCCTGGTCCATAATTCCGGAATCACCAGGGACAACCTTCTGCTGTGGATGACCCCGGAGGAATGGAACAGCGTTATCGACACAAACCTGAACGGCTTTTATAATGTGACCAGAAACGTGCTGTTCGGGATGCTCAAAGCGCGCAAGGGACGGATTGTGGTTATCTCCTCCACATCAGGGGAGATCGGCCAGGCGGGGCAGGTGAACTACGCCGCCTCCAAGGGAGGGTTGATCGCCGCGGCCAAGTCCCTGGCCAGGGAGGTGGGCAAAAGAAACATCATCGTGAATGTGGTCTCCCCGGGGTTCATAAAGACCGATATGACCAGCGAAATTCCCGAGGAGAAGGTCATGCCCCTCATTCCCTTGAACAGGATCGGCGCCGTGGAGGATGTGGCCTCGGTGGTGAACTTTCTCTGCACCGAGGAGCGCATGTATATCCACGGCCAGGTTATTGGCGTCAACGGCGGCCTGGCTATCTGACGGCCTGCCGTTTCAAGTATCCACCGCACAGTATTGATCATGAAGAAATATGACAGCATCATAGTTGGCAGCGGCATGAGCGGCATGACCCTGGCCTTGCTGTTGGCCAAGAGTGGCCACAAAACCCTGCTTCTGGAAAAAAGCCCATACATAGGCGGCTCCCTGGCCAGGTTCACCCGGAAGAATATCGCTTTTGATACGGGACTTCATTTCCTGGGTGGGATGCAGGACGGGGGAATATTCAACCGAACCTTGAAAATCCTCCAGTTGGAGGATGCCATCAAGCCGATCCCCATGCCCCATACCAAGTGGATATTTGAAAAAGAGGAAGAAGAGTACGTTCTCCCTTCCGGTGTGGAGGAAATGCGCGAAGCCCTGAAAGGTTACTTCCCCAATGAGACCCGGGCCATCGATAAATATCTTCAGATGAGCCAATACGTCTGCGACAACACATCGGCCATGGACCTGGGGGACATGGACTATATGACCCATCGTCTGAAAGAGGACTTTATCACCCTCGAAGACACCCTAAATGGCATCACGGCCAACCCCATGCTCAAGGCCATCTTTTCCTCCTTCGCCCTGTGCTATGGGGTGAAGCCTTCGGAGGTTTCCTTCGCCAACCATGCCCGAATCTGCATGAACTTCTATGAAGGGACATGGACCGTGGAGAACGGCGGCGACGCTTTCATAAAAGCATTCCAGGAGAAATTCGACGAACTGGGGGTGGAGGTTCGTTGTGGAACCTATATCGAAGAGCTGGCGGATATCAAGGATCGATTGGTGGGGAGCTTTATCCTGAACACCAAAGAGCGGATCACCGCCGACAACTGCGTCTTCACCATCCATCCATGGCATGTGCTAAAACTGTTTCCCGAACAATCGGTGAGCAGGGCCTTCAGGAATCGCATCGGCTCCTTCGAATCCTCCCTGGGATTTTTCAACGTCTTCGCCATGCTCACGGAAAAGCCGGGCGAATGCCTGGGGGACTGCGGCGTCACCTCCATCCTGCCCAACAGCGACATCAACGCCCTGCTGAACCCGGAAAACAAGGGGGAAGGCGCCATAGCGGTCTCTTTGGCCACAACCCGCACCAAAGGGGAAAACACCATCCCCATGCACATCCTGCGCTCCGCTTTCCCCAACGAAACCGCCCGATGGGAAGGCACCAAGCGGGGAAGCCGCCCCGCCGACTACCTCGAATATAAAAAAAGGGAGACCGCCCGCATTATGGAACGATATCTAAAATATTTCCCGGAAAGGGCGGACAAGATAAAAGTGGTGGATTCGGCCTCCCTGCTTACCTTCAAGGATTATCTGAACAATCCGGATGGATGCGCCTATGGAGTCAAACAGAGGATCGGCCAGTTCAACCTGGTGGGCAAACTCCCGTTCCATAACCTGTACGGCGCGGGGCAA
>Ga0224511_10003064_pt1 | contig 11779 bp, 3 predicted proteins | sample SF_May12_sed_USG_2_FD_169988 | JGI IMG/M metagenome (GOLD analysis project Ga0224511, IMG submission 169988) | Sediment microbial communities from San Francisco Bay, California, United States - SF_May12_sed_USGS_8_1 | ecosystem: Environmental > Aquatic > Marine > Sediment | place: USA... | reverse complement strand
TATGCTGTTGATATTGACCGCAAAAATCGTTATTGACCTCGGCTATCGCCTCGGTCAATAACGATTTTTAGGTCAATATCACAGCATATTTCCAAGCTAATAAGTAAATAATTTTATAATAACAAATCTCTGCCATACGGCAATGCCTTGAAATGACAGTTTCTGCAATTAAATTTAGGCATTTTACTGTTTGAACTGTGTATCAGATTGTACTTACATGTTGCTATTATCTACAGAACCAGGTAATTTGCCTTACATTTTTGAAGAAATTTTTGCACTTGTCAGTCAGCCTACAGACATAGTCTAACTCCGTAAAACTAATTGTCAGGAGAATAGAAACCGACAACAATGGCAAGTACGAACAGGGCTGGAAAACCATATGATGAACGAACATTGTGCGCTAACTAGTTTCAATTTAATTGTATTGACTACAAAAGATTAAACTAAGAAAATGGGATGCCCCCAAGAAGGATAGCCCGCATGGGAAAATAGCAGCTACGGTTTAATTGAAGATGATCGTAAGTGGTAATGAAAGATGCCACACCACTGACCTCCCCTAGCGCATGAGCGGAACTCTATTTTTAAATGTAAACAACATACTATCCCTGATCCCCGAGGACCAGAAAAATATAACTACACAATGACAACATACCGGCGACATTTTACAGCCGCCACACAGGCACAAATCACCAGCTGTAATAAGGTAAATTAAAGCGGGAAAAGGAAAAACCCTCAGGAAACATTACTTGCATAGAAAAACGACAGCCTCGGTTTTATCAAAACTGTTCATCTGTGTTAATAAAATATGCCACACCACTGACGGTCCCTAGCGCATTAGCGGACCTTTATTTTCAAATGTAAACATTGTTTTTAAATTTTACATGCATTGGATAAAATGTAAACAAAAACAAAAACTATTAAACAAATTATTTGTTATTTCATATATGTGATAAAACAAAATGGCTAGGTTTGTGTTGACAATGCCATCCTCAGTTCGTAATCCTTAAGGTTACAGATTTAATTGTCGTTGATTATTAAAGTAAGATAAATGCAAGTAAATATACATATATGTTTGTTTAGATATTAGTTATATATACAAACATTTTATATGTTTAAAATATTTAATAAACGTTAAAGTTTTAGAACGAACAAAATGTTATTGTTGCAAATTGCGGTATTTTTTCTTTTAATTCACATTAAACTCAGGAAAGGGAAAGCCCTCAGGAAGCACAGACTGTATGGGAAATGTTTAGTGTCCTCTGCTTTGATGACGAAATGTATATAGTGACTGATATATCCTAATTTAGCCAATCCTGTCACATTAGGGACTTAAATGTAGGTTATGAAACTAATTTGAGAGTCGCGTTTTGTTGGTATTGATTTAAGTAATATCATGGTTGCCCTGTAAAATGGTATTTTATTGTTTTGTAGTAGTGCCATATACATATAAATAAATTAAAAATTAACACAAATATACAACTTGAAGACGAATTTTGTTATCAAATTATTTTAACATTTATTAGAAAATAATAGTTTTATAAATATTTAAAAAAGTTTGATAATTTAACACAGAACTATTCAAGAGTATTGCGTATGAAATTGTATGAACATTTTATATAATTGTATGCGAAAGACAAATTAAGGAAAATATATGGGCTTAGAGTATTTTTAAATGTTAATCTTTAAATGAATCAACATTCTAACTAATGATGGTGTCTGACAAATACATTGTAATCTAAAGGTCGCTGTTGTACAAACGTCATGTACATATGAGCGTTGGGCTCTTTTCATGGTATGTCAACAGTTACAGCAGATTCAAAATATATTTACATTTCAGTCTGAATTCACGTATATAATGACTTAATTCGTTTTAAGTGGTGGCACTGTCATTCTGTTCAGTAATAACAGACACTTATATTTACCAATATTACCAACGTTAAGACATCGCTTTACTGTCTGTAAGCTGATTACCGTTCTATCTGGTTAAATTTTTCATCAGGGTGTAAAACTATGTGAAAATGATTGTTACAACATGATATAGGAATCAAGAACCGCCATTAAGGTGAATATATTGTATTATCATTGACAACATAAAAACAAAGTTGAAGATATATCTTAACTCAACACAGTGCATTATCAATGACAACATGTAAGAAATGTTGATGATATATCTCATTATATATACACATATATTTCTTTAAATATGTCTATTCATGTAAAAGTGACCTCAGCATGAACGTGAATGCAGTGTTTTCTTGACGTGTGTTTATTGATGTTAAAACAATTTTATGTTACTTACCACGTTTTTCTGTGTCTTTAGATAAAGCGGGTGATTGTAATTACTTTTTTGATCATTTTATCATTAACACTCTGTGTTATAGTTTGCGAAGATAAGATCGCGTTATAAATCTTTTCAGCTGCAACATTGGAAAATTTCAAGCAAAATAAACAAAACATTTCCATGTTATACAATAATGTCATTTAAAAGCATTCTTTCACACTTCTTTATGGCAATAAAACAGGTTTAAGTACCTCTTAAAACAATGTTTCCAAGCAAGTTACGTTTTACAAGAGTTTGGGAAGCAATTCAAACTACTTGTGGCACAGTTAGGAATTCAACATGATATAAACTGCTAATGAAATAAGAGTAAACGGCTGGTAATTATTTTCAATGATGTAAACAAAGCATTACGTAAGTTTTTAGAAAATCAATTTGAAATTAAACTTAGACAACAAAAGTACCTAAATACAAACAAATATAAGCTGGTTTAACTGTTTCCCTTACATAACAAGGTTCTTTAATTGAAGCAAACCAATTAACACACACACATTGATTTCGTATAATCAGTCGGATTACAAACACACAAACTTTTACATACATGTAACTTGGGTGAAAATTATTTATATTGTTTCTCATGTTTTATGTAAGCTAATGTATTACGTGACAAGCGTATCTTCTAGGGATTCATGTTAGTAAACGCAATATCTCATAGCCTTGACACCACGGTGTTTTTGTTATGTTGAGTGCAATATCGCTCTTCTTTTACAAAACAGAAATAGTTCCTATTAGTTGATCCTTTTTAGGCACAATAGAGTTAAATACAAATGCAAGACAAAGTATCAGTCATGTGTTTCTGTTGTGGATGGGAAATTTTACCCCTCGGGCTTTGTGATTTGTAATGATTTGTGGGTAGTGTAGCCTAGATCTCAATTCAGCCGCATTTCCTCTTGCTTTTTTTAATGAATATACTTTCTCTTTAAGACAAAGGGAGACATAAAACATACGTCGAAATCCCAAAGAGACTTTCGCCTTTCTAAAATGCTATCCTGTCGTAATTATGTTTCTTTGCATTTATATCATGTTTTATTAACAAATTTAACTTGACATTTTATGGCATCGTTGTCAATTGTAAGACTAAGTAAAACATTTGTAGTTTTGCTTTAAAAAGGAATATACACCATATGTCTATTTGCAGGCTAGGAATATGCTACTTTTGAGCTTTACGCCGTCTGATTTTGGATTAAATAATACATTTGGACGTGTTTCTTATGACTGTCTTGACAAAAGAAATCGAACGCAGTCCATTGCAATTCGGCAAGAGTTAACCTTACTGAACAAGTTCAGAGGATCGTCTGAAATGTTTTATTTAGAACATGAAGTCAAAAAGACTGCATAGAAGACAATATGTGTTGCCTCACTGAAAGGAAAACATGAACATAAAAACAAGGTCGATACCCAGGGGCACCATTGAGTAGTTGTGTCATCTATGCGTACTGAGGCCGTGATTTTTTGATATCATCCGAATTGAACCAAATGCATTGTTGGTCACTACATTTACCTAATGTCAACATTGGAACTCTTTAACATTCATTTCTTATGTCAATAAAAACCACAATGTTACCTTTCAATAATTTGTTGACATGATATATACACGCATTAAAAACACACAACGTCCTTAAGAAAACTAGGCGTTTTGTAATTACCTACTTATTATTGTTTGTTTTCATGATAACCATACATGTATATAAGCATGTTCCCACTCTTACTAAAATTAAAAACAACAAAACATAATATCGTCCAAGCATTTGTGCATGTGTCAACGGAACCGAACACTATTTTCTGTCCATCTAAATTTTTATCACGGTGGCCAGTTAACACCATCAGAACTGCTAGCATGTTTAGGCGTCTTAAGCTCAAATGCTACTGAATGCACTTCTTTTGCCAGTCTTTGTCTACTGTCCTACTTAATTTATCGTTAGACATGGATCTACTGTAGTAATATGTCCATGGCCATATTCAACTCCAGTTATATGGCAGTGCCATGGGAAGACAGTTAACTTCATGACCCATGGTTTGGCAGGATTAGCCAATTCTTTCATAGCCATCTACCCACGACATAAACGACTAACGTTAGGATACAATTAATACATTTCAACTTGTTCAAGTTTTCTAGTGGTGTTTTAATACAACAAGTCTGTAAATAGATTAGATTTTCTGTGTCAAAAACAGTACTGTCTATGAATGTTACTAGACTTTATTAACAGAAAGACGTGTTTTGCTACAACATAATGAAGATATTTCTGCACTTGTCACACGAGCAATGGACGACGTCGATTTCTGTAACAAATAATTGTCAGGAGAATTGATAGCAAGAACGTTAAAAACAACTCCAGCTACAATGTACAACATCGAGATACATCATGAATCAATGAAAGTAAACACACGATGCGATAAATATTAAACCTGATACAATGAATGTACAAAAGTCGTGAAGATGTTGTAGTAAGAATTTTAATTATAGTTAAACAAAATTACTAGTTGTCTACAACGTACCTGTTATCTTCAATCTCTAATCAATAGTGACAAAATATATTGAGAATACATATTGAGTATCGGTAATATACGGATAATCATGACACACGAAAGTGTTCTATTACGAATGACAATATGATTGTGTGTTATACAAAAGTTAATATTTCTTTAAACATATGAAAATAACAACCTGCGTAGCTAAGTTGATTACGAACTTGTTAATTTAACGTTTCTATTTTTCAGAGATATAACTTTTGATATGGCAAAACAGAGTTAGTCTTATTCTATGTAATAAATGGTTTTGTGTAAGATCGAATTCAGATCTAAGACTACATTTTATTCTACATCTAATAAATTCATCCAATGAATTATTTGTTCCACGTGACCGTCCAATATATTCCCGTATTGGATCCAAAAACGTCCGTATTTTTTTTTTGCAAGTGCACTTTACCATTGTTTTTCAACGATAAAAGCCGTTGACCGTAAAAAGAATCCGAATGAAAAAAACACAACGTCAAGTAAGAGAAATGTAAAACTTACAATATGGAATATATATGGAATAGTCTTTAAGCGCTTGAAAAGTCATGCTTCGTTTATTAGATGTAGAATAAAAAGGTTATTAGACGTTTTACTGTACAATACGGGAATATATTTGGACGAGTACACAGCTTGAAAAGTCATATTGGACGAGCCGTTAGACCATCTAATAATTATTAGATGGTCTGATAGGCATTTGCTAACAATAAAATGCTTGTTTGATATTAAAAAGATACATGCATACGTTTACCCGTATCTACAATCAAACATAGTTTAAACTATCTTTAATAGGCTAATGCATAATAAACTAGTTTTGACAAAACGATATACTCATTTGTTTCGTTTTAAGATACACAGCTTGCAAATTCAACTGTGCAACCTGTGCTGTTGTTTCGATTTACAGTGAAACTTGCTTGTCAACGATTTAATTGGCCTATTATCGCTCTTTTGGCTACTCGCTTATTGGTACACTAAAACCTTCCTTGATTGAGCGTGTCGGTACAAAGAGGGCCATTCACAGGTAATTAAGGTGGTTGGGACCAACAATGTATGTCGTTATACGTAACAGACAGGTTCTGTTACAAGGAGGTTAAAACAATTAAATTATAAAGGGAATTGCTCGGGACCGAGCAGTCGTGTCGGTACATCGTGAATGTCGTTACATAAAGGGGTCGGTACAAGCAAGTTTCACTGTACATGTTTATTGGTCTCTTCTATGATGGCGAAAACAATGTATAATAATGATTGCTTTGGCATTGTCAAACTAAGCTCATTCTGTTACTCAAGTTCACATTTACTCGTAGGGTTCAAATGCAGTTTATGGAGCTAATTCTAGCATTTCTTGGACTTAATTAAACCATAATCTTGACTGCTCTACTGACAGTTTCTGTATTAATAATTTTATTTTGATAATATTCCCAATGTCAATCGCATTCTCTCTCTTGTATCTGTTGTGTTGTGAAGACTATTATATAAATACATACTGCTTTGCTTAGGTGGGAATTATTTGGAAGAAATATAGCGCAATATTCTGACATCGGTTTATTGACAAAGAAAAGCAACGACGCATCAAGTACTTACTTGAAAAAGTAATGCTATTTGAATGATACCTTTCTCATACTGTATTTATAAAATCTAGTATGTATGAAATAAAAAAATAAATAACGCAAAACCATATATACAAGGTGCATAGTGCTGCCATGGATCAAACGAGAGTCTTGTTGATAAGTAGAAACTCGAATCTTATTGTTAAAGGTTAATAAGTAATAGAAATAGGATTAGTAACTGGAAATATAAAGCATAGGTACCAATACTAGACAAAAACTAAAAAGATGTTCAAAGAAAAAATGTTGTAGATGTAGACAGGCCAAGTTTAAGGGCACCATGACGAAATGGCCCGTACAGGAACGAACACTTTTCCCCTTTAAATGATGTACATATATGCTGTGCTTTTCCACCGCCTATTAAAGGTTGTTAGATTACATTATTTCGATTGCTTCTTAATTCCTTCATACTTAAAGTCGAAATAGAATTACACTCTAAAACTTTTGATTTGTGAAAAGTAAGTTGTTTTATGACTTTATCACCGCAAAAAAATAATAGAAAACTATATAATTACTTTCATTGTTTATCATCTGCAAACTTAAAGTCGAACTAACTCCAATAAGTTAGCTTTTTTTCTTTGAGCATAACTATTGTTTATATTGTGAAAAATGCCGTTTTGTGATTATGTCTTTGAATGAATTTTTAAGAATATAATTTGCTCTATAATTCTCTTATTTGTTAAACTTTTATTTTAATTACTCCAGACATGATAACCTCTCTTTAAGCATAAATATGTCGGTCGTAAACTTGTATTTAAAACTTTGTGCAAATTGCCGTAGCCTTACTGGGTACCGATAATTGCAAAGTGCTATCAGAGAAATAGAATTCTCATATCGATTGTCATGGTTTTCTCTAAAGACGACAATGCCTTTTGCTCTAGAATGGGGGTCATATTCAAGTCATGAATCTAATTGCGAATCATCTGTTATTCTGAAGCACAACTATAAAGTGCAAGTCATACAGAATATTTCGAACTAGCATACTTTTTTGTATAAAAACATATGTAATTAAAACATAAACTCCCGTTACGCAGTTTCAAACTCACATACCCTTTACCTGATAAAAAGTACATACGTTTAAAAGTGCATTCACACACTTCTAATTCCGTTGAGTGATACATGTATATATAACATTCAATTCATCGTATAACGATTAAAATGTAGATGACTATTTGGTCTTGAGTTTATGTGATTGCCAGACATTATCAACATCACAACCTAGCACTCACAATCAAAAGGTATATAAACATTTCAACGCAAACTTTTCATATGCCTCAGCAGACCATTAGAAGACAATAAAATGTTGTTTGTCACGAAAATGCTCTACATATATACCATGACGCACGATTAGATAAAAATTGGCATGAACTATTTAAAATTCTGGTTTAGAATACCTTTAAACACAACGTGTAAGTGTTATTGCCACACAAATTACAACGTTAACCATGTGAAGTACATGTGCTTACTGGTTCTGCAACGAGTATTTATTATCGTTTATCGTTTTCGTCTAAACGAACACAAGACGCATGTAATCACTTTTAAATTTCAACAATACCACAATAAAAATTATAATAAAATATTCTATTTGTTTCCTTCTTGACCCGCTTGTTTTGTTTCAATCTAGCATGCACTACAAAGCGATATATATATATAGTGTTCAACTGCTTACATAACACATTGTACGATGTATCTTTAGGATATGTTATATATAATAGTGAAATGAATTCTTTAAATTATTTCCTGAAAGTCAAAAACCTGCTTTGGTATATGTAGTTTGTAATGATTTTGTTGAACATTCAACTTTTAAAACGCTTTGTCGTTTGCGGCTTTGGGTTAAGTTATGATCCGTATTTCAGTATCAGACAGAACTAAACAAAAACATAATACAAAATTGGAGACATTGACCTTTTAAAGAATATAATTATGATGTGTTTATGCTTCTTTTATCTATAGATAATGTTAATGAAGCAACACCCCATTAACTTGTTATATTTATCCTTTTCAGATCGTTACACATTTTATAGAGAAATTTAAGGTATCCTGGTAAAATATATTGTCCGAAGAAATAACTATATAAGGAATAACGAATATGCTTTTTTGACTTCCGCATATACTTACATGCATGCGACTGAGTGACCTCAGAATGATTTTACGAAGTGCACCATACCATTTGTATACCCCTTCAATTGTTATGAAAAATATTATGTTACATTTGGAACAAGCGGTCGGAAATGATTAATATACGTTAGGATACCTTGTTTCGCAATCGACCCTTAATAAATCAGTTTAAACCAATTCTGTGTGTTAAGGATATGTTAAATTTAGATGTGTCTTGATAAACGCAAATCCTTTCAATTGTGGACGATTTATTACTGTTTAGAAACTAAAGGCCATTTTAGTTTTTTTTTCATAATTACTTAAACTTAGTTAGATAATAAGCGTATATAACGTTATAAAAATATACAATACTACCAACACGCTCGTCAATCCAACACAATGATGCTAAAGATGTAAAGTTGTAATTTAAAAATTGTAAGACAACTTTTTTGTTGAAAAACAAATTGGTAAAGAATACAAATGGTTTAAAATGACTTGAATGTGACTTTGATCAACCTTTTCATTATTTAGCCCAGAGGACTATATGACCTTAAATTATGTAGAATTCTGTAGAATTCACATTTGATATAAGACAAAATGGAAAAAAAAATTGCTTCCGAAATCTCGGAGACATTGGTTTTTCTAAAACATTTTCTGACGTGTTTATGATCAAGATCTATTTCATTGTTATCACATACAGTTACTACATTAAGATTCACTTTCATGACAATCCTTGAAAAATGTAAGACAAGATAAAACATCCAGTGGTTTTGTAACGAAATTTAGGTTAATATTTCAATACAATCAGGGACCAAGAGTGGCACGTTATATGATAAAATATTTACATTAATCACGAAACAGGCTTAGGAAACGCAAGTGTTGGGCATGTTTTGCACGTTGGCTTTATGTTGTGTACGTATATGCTCCTTTATTATGCTTTTATAATATATTGCCATTTTGCAATTGCTTTCCTTTTGTGGTGTTCGTGATGATTTATCTAGGCAACGTAATAATAAGAAGCATTTAAACATGCCTACTCATTACACTATATTACAAAGTTTTAACTTAAAGTTCTGTAATCTGATTATTGTCCTACCCGGTCAACAGTTTAATCGCGAAACATAGCATGTGTTTGTGATACTGAGTGTCATGAGTTAAGCGCAACGAACAGTAATTAAGGAAGTGCGAGGCCCGGTTAGGCTATGCTAAGTATGTAAAGCACCAAGGTCAAGGCTTCTTGCCCACCGGAATAGGCAAACCTTTCCGTGATGGTTATACGTTACAAAGTTGTTTCTCAAAGCTAGCTTCATTATTTAATTTATATAGTACAGTGAACAGAGCTGTCATTAAATATTCACCTACATTAAGTAAAATGTGTAATTTACAGTTTCAGATACACAAAACGCACATTGTGTTAAGTTTAGTAATAATATATAGTATCAAATATATTCAAGTAAGATACATGTTCAATATCAAATGAACAGATTAATTAAATGATTGTTTTTCCGTGTTCCATTTGATTTGCAAGCATCTTCAACGAACACATAATAAAACACTAAAACAACAAAGACATTAAATATAGTAGCTAACTTCTGGTATGACCTGATGCAAGTTATTGGAAAAGCATTATAGAATGTTTTATCGACATCATTCTACAAATATGCAATGACGCAAGTTGAGATGTAAATGCCTTATTTTAATTGTTAATACAAATACTTTAAATACTCTTTAATTGTTCGACAGAAAAACAATATGTACCAGGTGGTTTTCATAAGTTTGTAAAGCAGATTGGCACTGCTGCACTGTTATCGTTATTAAAAGAGATTTAATGTAACAATCGTGTCTATTTAAACGTGAATATAGAAATGAATTTTAAGAAATTACTTTAAATTTAAATAGTGTTCATTCCTTCTTGATTTTCTTGTTTCTGTTTCTATCCTGCATGCAGATTTTTTATTTTGTTCAATACAGACGAAGCCTTACACTTAATGTAAACAGTTTATACTTCCCTTACCTTTTCAAAAAAAGGTATGAGGTAAAACATAAATGATCTGATATAACATTGAATACATAAATAAAGAAAAGTCATTACTAGTGACAAAGAGATGTTTTTGTAATTGGTTCGTTCTGTATATTTGTCATTATAACAACACATTATGATTAAAATAGAATAACGAGCATCATAATCAGTTCATACAACCAACATAATTAATGCGATAACTAATGCGTCTTACTACCTTTACCTCAAACAAACACACATTAACACATTGTAGAAATGGAATTATTTGTTTATAATTCTTTTGTCCCCTTCACTTCGTACCACACAAATAATAACAAGTTTTACGGCCTGTATTATCAGTTTTTATTATAAGTGTGGTTCACGGTCAAAATATGTGCTTTATATATCTGTGTATATGGCACATTGCGCAACTACAACTGTTATATTCCAAACTATTTTTGTTGTAGAAATAAGTATTGTGTCCTCCTTTTGGACGACAAAGACTTTATCTCAGATGTTGACCTTGGCATATTATATCTACGCCAATCCTGTCACTCTAGTTTACAATTAGGGTTTAAATGCAGTTTATGGTGTTCTTTGAGAATTTCCCTTTGCTTTCAGTGAACAAAGGCCGGTTGTTTAATTCTTGTTTTGTATGGCATTCTTTATTTTGATGTTTCTGCACATACAACTCTAAATGTCCTCAGAAAAATACAAATCCACAACAAAACTTTCACTTTCATCAAACCTAAGCTGATATTAACAGTTAATGTATTAATGTAACAGTTTAGTGCCCTTCCTCTTTGTGTTTGGTTAAAGTAGAATCTATATCTAAAATATGTCATCTTATTGCCTGATTCATTAATTGACTGACCGATTGATTTATTCATTGACTGATTGATTCAACTACGCTTAAAAATTTTGAGCGCTGAAATACAGTGAACTCGACAGTTTCGGTCATCGACACTTCCGGGTCACCTTGTGAACAAACATACTTGTTTTTCCCGAATGATATAGTATTTCGATATTTTGATTATCTATTTTTATTTCCTCTTAGCTGCTTTATATTTGATGTTGGCTGTCGAAACTTGATATTAACTGAAGTCGTGATCACGAAACGCTTGACTGCATCGCTTCCCGGAAAAGTGAATGTACCAGAAAAGTGTTTACATGCCACTGCTAAAACCTCCATTTGGACCAATAATGTCATTCAAACATGTACCTTTTACA
>Ga0224511_10003063_pt1 | contig 11780 bp, 6 predicted proteins | sample SF_May12_sed_USG_2_FD_169988 | JGI IMG/M metagenome (GOLD analysis project Ga0224511, IMG submission 169988) | Sediment microbial communities from San Francisco Bay, California, United States - SF_May12_sed_USGS_8_1 | ecosystem: Environmental > Aquatic > Marine > Sediment | place: USA... | reverse complement strand
ACTGGTGCCAGAAACAGTGTCCAGTAGACAATCCGGGTCAAAATCCACAGTTGCCTAGTGTTTTTCATCTCATGCCTCTCTCATCAATCTCTCTCCTCCTTTCTGTACAGGCACTCCTGACAATATCGATGCTATCTCAGATGATGAGAGTCTCTATTCTCAACGAATCCCTGTACAGTCTCGCCAAGAGAAAAGGAAGAGTCAATGGGGAGATAAATCCCAATGGTTCGATGAGAATGCCAGATCACAGGTGAGGGAAATCAAGTCAGTCAAGCGAGTCAAAACAAAAATTATGCTTTGCCATCCATTTAAGCCTCCTATATTCCCAAAAATATTGATTCGGGGTTTGGGAATTTTACTTTTTGAATAAATGTTTCAGATGTTGATGTCTTATGTATGGTGGGCCGGTCAGTGCCGCTGTCTTTGATAGAATATGTCATTCCGAAGTAACAATAAGTGCTCCAGTACCAGGCGGCTCGCCAGAAAACCTGCACTGTAGTCGTTCGAGCTATTCAGTTTGCTTAGGTAGCATCAGGTTTTCCTAACTCTCATGTATCACAATCAATAACCTATAGGCATTTATAAATGAACTGTCCATCAGTCGACAAAGCTCACTTCTTAGAGCCATCGATTCGAACGGGTTTTAAAAAATGACCGCCCACAATTGATGGCTATTCAAACACATAGTCATTTTCTATCGGATTCGTCTATTGGCAAATCACTTACCCTCGTCACGTGTGTAATAACCTACACCAATGCCGCTTCTCGTCTCTGCAGTTTTTGTCATATGACCAGGTAGGTTGTTCTCTCCTGTTTTGCCATTTGTGTCAAACTTGTGCATATTACAGTTGAAGCCAGTCATGTCGATCGTTCCAGATATGGATCGACTCATTTTTCCCCTATGATAGTGTTTATTAGTGGCCGCTGAACAGATGGTGAACAAACGGTTGCTGACATTCACTTATATACACGCAGGAACGTTTGGGAGAGCGTTTCATAATAATACGTTTTAATAATCTTGATCTGCCTGTTGTCTTGTCATTTTATACACAGGAACATCGACACAGACTCATCTTTTGGGTATCCCATTAGGAGTTAACTTAGTGCTTCTCTTTACCCGACTGGCATTTGACCAAGTGTACTTCTACTTGGAGAAATAACTAACACTATGCTGTCTCGGTTTTGTAGAAACAACAAGAAGACATGAGTAAATCAACGTGGGATGTTGAAAATGGTTTGACTGTTTATGATCCACAGGATGAAACAGACCCAACTCTGGGATCTCAGATGTGGAATATTGGTATGTTAATTTTAAATCACATGCAGATATTTTGTCAAAGGCAGCGAGTAGCTGTGGCCTAGTAGTTAGAACATGCAATTATTGCATATAGGGGGCTCTGAGTTCTGAGCTATGACCAAGTCTCCGCGTTAACCTGGGACCGCGTTAGCCTACAATCTCACAGAGAAAATAATACCGTGTAAAGCATATAACATTTTACTGAATCATTTCAAAACCCTGATTATAGTATACAGTATAGCCTAGCGTTGAGCTCGATAGCGGGATTGCTCAATGGCAGACCGTTGTGAGTATGGGCTCCTTCCTCACTTTAGTCCCAGCTCCAAACAAAACCCGGCCTCACTATAGGATGGAGAGTTGATACTGACCCACTTGTGGCGTTCCATAATAAATCGTGACTCTTAATTAAAAGAATAATATCTGCCATGACAACTTAACCATGCAGTGAAGTCATATGAGAAAAAAGACTTGAATTCTACAGTGAACCAATATCTGACCCGGTTATCTTACTCAGGCTCATAGGCAATGTTCTAGTTGCTTTACTGTATAATCAATATTTTTCTTTGAATCTCAAGGAGCCTAACTATAGTCAGCTGTCCATGAACCTACTTGAATTTCCTGGATTTAGCATGAAATTAACTTGGATGAGCAATATTTCGACTTGTCCAATTGCGGTCTATGCGTAAGCTTCAAACGATATACTAAACGTGAGGACACAAACATTACAGAGAGCGTACATAAATCCATAAACTTAACAAACAGACCTTGTGTTGGGCCAGAAAATTCATTTGCGATAGCAGGCAACTTATGGATAAAATATAGAAAGTGCCATAGTGGGAGAACTCATGGCTAAAGTGCCATAGTGGGAGAACTCATGGCTAAAGAGTACTTGACATGAGGTCATTAGATCATGGCTTCAAGTGCTAGTCATGTTGGGCTCCACTGTGAGTATGAGAACATAACTCCTAGCTCTACCGGGCTTCAGAGGTCCGCTAGATATAATAGTGATCTACCCGCACACAGCAATGAGTAGTAAACAATTTAATTTTATTAGGGTCAAGGACGCCATACTTCACTGAGCAGTATGCCGATGAGCGAGAGGCGAAGCCTTTAACAGCCTCTAAGGTTGGAGGCAAGAAACATATTCACGTCCCACTAGGCTCAGTGGTGATGATGGGTGAGATTGATTTCAGCATGGCAGCTCCGAAAGATGAAGCAAAATCTAGACCAGCGACGGGAATAGGTAAGGACGAAGTGGTGTCTTAGTGGGCAATGCATTGAGCTTTAGACCCAGCTACCCGCGGGTTTGATTCCATGCTTCTGCTCTACTTTGTGAATTCTCTCGTTGAATTTGGACCGCAATGAAAAATAAACACAACGTCCACCTATAGAAAACCAACTCTACATGGCAAACCGCAGGTTATCCTGAAAACAACCCACTAGCTTATGTTAAATCTGATGCTCTTTCCGTTTATCATGTTTATGCAAGTCAGTAAAATCTTGGAGTGTGATATATTTTTCATCCTTTAGTTCCCTATTGCATATCAGGCATGAACTATGTTGAACTTGAGCAAACCCCAAAAGCTATCCAATCATTGTCCTTCACATCTGGTTCAATCACTATGTGCTTATAGCTTATAGCTAAAGCTTATAGAAGTGTACTGAGACCTTTACGATGATCCGTGCATCACACAGACAGAATGCGCCCACAGGCCCACCCACATGCTATACCCTAGGCAGTAAAAGCTAAGCTATGTATTGGTACATTCATTAGTCGTATTTCCTGATTGAACTAAATAAAAGAGTTCTGAAATGCAGAACTGTGGGTGTATGATTTAACAGGAAACTTGTTGCAATGCCCCAAGGATGCCTTATACCAGGCTGTATCCCCTATTACAAAAGACCCTCTCTCGAAATCCATTCCATATCCGCTAGTTGATGAGACTTTTACACTGAAAGTGGATGAGAATTCACATAAAAATATACCAGGCCATTTCTACTTAAGTTCTGGTCGGGAAACCTACAACGCCTTAAGATTTTTACCAGATTTTTGTTGTTTTTTCGGTGGATAGCATTATCATTTAGTGAAACAACTCTTTGTAGATCCATCCTGGGGCATCGAAGAAGGCGATCTCAATCGAGAAAAGTCCGGCAAATCCAAGGTATAGAATGACCTATAGCAATGCACTACCCATTGTTGCCCATGAACTGTGACGTCATGTCATGACTCAACGTTGGCATATCTTGCCCAAGTGATATCATAATTATATTGGTCAGATATATAACTCGAAGGTTTCATATACCATATTATGTTGTCAGTCACTAACCCTTTACAGTTACAAGTTACATTTCTACTTTTTTCTAGTTCATTACGACTCTCTTTTTGTTGAGTCTTCGGGACTTTCTCCCCTAAACTTGCATTTTTTACGTACCCCGTCGCCGTCTAAAATGTGTGCGCCAGACTACCCACGTGACTGGTAAGACATAATTTAACCTTTGATAAAGTGCCATTGGTATGCCGATGCCTGATTTGCTCTCCCCATGCAGTACCCCAACCTGAACAGGCAAAATCTCTCAACCAAAGTCTACGCATCTACTAATTTAATGCTCTCTTCTTATCTGTCTTTATTCCACCTATTTATTTCCAGTGCGGGGTGGGGGGTTGTTACATTTGCTCAATGCATGGTTAACAGAGAGTTGGAGCTGAGGGGCAAATTAAAGGAATACTTAAGTTCCGCATGGATCTCGATTGAACAGTGGGTGATAGTATTTGGTATTGTTTATGCCTTTCTGAGGTTGTGGTTCATGATTGGTCATGTGCAGTTGAGTTTACTAATTATGGGGGGCCCACTGGGTCATTGTCATTCGTAGGCTGTTTATCTTTTTGATTTTGCTGAAAATTGCCTGAAAGGTGTCTACATGTGTCAGAATGACACCTGTGAAATCATTTCTCAATCAGACCATCCATTCAATAGTTATGATCAAAAATCCACATGCTCCATATATGTCCGTCATTGGATGAGGCTTATTACATTCCGTATGAAAATCTTAGCAGCCTCTGACACAGAATCTGATTATGCAATACGCTGCACTAGGGCGTTGTCACTCCATCTGTACAGATGAGAACAGTGAATGTAGAACAGGTCTCCAGAAAGAGACCAATATATAAGGGCGTGTTGAAACTTAAGTAGCACATTAAATTCGGATGCTCGGCTTGTATTCGCTCCTGACTTTGCTGGGGCTCGAATGCACAAGAAGGCGTACACGAGCCGCACAGTCTAGACTCTTAGTCACGACCATAATTCAATGCTCTGACGAAAAACTATTTAGGCCTGCATGGATGAAATGGCAGGTTTGCGTGCCATGCATACGTGCATTCTGTATTCTATGATGTATCGCCATAGTTTGTCATTTTCCTATAAGTATATTCATGGATGCAGAAAACTGTCCCAGTAACAACTCACCAATTTGCAACACACATTGATTAGAATTTTAGTGTCAAAGTTGATTATTGATCTTGCACAAACAAACCTACTGATACAGCTCTGGCAAATGGTTGAGTCACCTGAGTACATAGTGAAATTCAACAATGGGAAATAGTGAATTGATGAGAAAATATTCGCAGATTATAAACACATTCTATGTAATAAGAGTTTGACTGCCATATAATATTACCCTATATACAATTTCTAATGTATAATGGGACTAATTAATCGTGATACTCTGAAACTCTTTTATTGGATTGACAAGCTGCAATTGAAACGGTGTTTCGGAACAACAGTTTCCAAAGAGACTTAAAATGAGCTTGTTTTACATCATTCGAAAATCGAAACTGTGCCAACCGATTGCCAGATAGTCTGAGAAAAAAACAGGAAGCAAATCACAGAGTAAAACTCTGCTACATTACGATTTTCATTGACATAGTAGTCTTTAGCAGATTGTCCTAGAGAGAAATTATCAATGCTTAGTCGTTTTCTCTTCAACGCGTTCAAGCGAGCAGCAAATTTCATAGCGCATGTGCAGTCAGCAGTCAGCATGTGTGGTCAGCAAAGCACAGACCTAGCTGTCTGATGGATGCGGTAGGCAGAGAGAGGTAGAAAGACAGGGTAACTTTTGTGTCCAACAAATCAACAATTTCAAATTATTTCTTCACTCCATTGCAGAAGAAATGCAAAGAAGATGAAGACATTGATGACATTCTGAATTCGGTGGACGAAGAGCCGAAAGATAGAAAGAAGAAGAAGAAAGATAAGGATGATGATGAGTAAGTGTAGCACATACCTTATGAAAGATGATGATAAGTGTAGCACAGACCTTATGAAAGATGATGAGTAAGTGTAGCACAGACCTTATGAAAGGCTGGGTGTTTGTTTTGCTTATAGCGAATGACCTTCAAGGAAGTGGTTGAGTGAGGAGAGGCGTATAATATGGTCGAAGATCATCCTATGTTATACGGCAACATCACTAAGCCAATGCCTTGTTTTTGGAATGGTTCATGGTGTGCCGTATAGAGAGGGCTACTGTATGTGTGGGCCCCGTATAAGCAGCGCGATTCAAAACCCGTAAAACTCGCAACTCCAAGACTCATTAACTGTCCATTCTATCTCCAGTTCGGGTTTTCCACGCAAAGAGCGCTCAGTACAACAGATCAAAGTCGCTTTCATCAACTTTTCTAAATATCATAAAATTGAGATTGCCACTGTGCCACTATTGAGAACTTGAACTGCCTGTCACAATGTGCAACCCAGATAACTCGTTACATTTGTAACTGTTGAAAATGCGTAATGCAGAGAAAAAGAGGAGAAAAAGAAGAAGAAAAAGAAGGAGAGAGACGACGATGACGATGGAGAAGGTGAAGGTCAAAAGGACAAGAAAAAGAAGAAAAAGAAAAGCAAAGACAGGGATGATGACTGAATGACTCGTCAACTCAACAAAAATCGGTTGTAAACACGGAGACAGAAGGGTGGAGTTAAATTAGGCCTATTCTTGAAAGCTCTATGATGGGACAATAAGTCATTACTAACAGCGTGAAGTCCGAGAACACCCAGTCACACGCAAATCAGCCTATGTTTACATTGTGGTCCATGGGACTTCCAATGTGTCGTGAAGAAATTCATAAGTCAGCGGTGAACTTTCAAGCTGGACATGGTTACTTTTCATCCCAGACTATCGATGCACTTTTATACTAATCTGAGCAACATTGTGAGTGTTTGGTTGCCATGGCAGCCATCATTGAGCTTATGAGAATAGACCTAGTAACGGTAGAAGGAACTCTATAGGGTGATGTATCAATCCCAGCCCACAGTCAGATATAGTATAAATATTTTCATATTTGTAATAAAAATCTTTTGATATTTTACAAATCATGTATTTGTTATCACTCAAAAAACAAAACATACCACCCATTATAATATGGCAACTGTGAAAGCCTGAAAGACTATTTCTGATAGCTCTGTGGTGTGATAATACCGACAAAACCGACAGTCATGGAGTAGTATTGTAGTAGTTCGCCTCACTGAGGATAGACAGGTTAATTCAAGTCAGTGAGTGGTGTAATGCGGTGTACGTACCAAATGTGACCATCAAAAGGTAAGGACTGAATAGTGGGTTGAGACGTGAACAAATCTCTTACATTTCCATTTAGCACCGATTTTGCAAAGATCAAAACCACATAGATTCCATGTATGTCCCATGAATAATTTCTGTGCATTGCTTTGCCCAGGCATTATCGTTATCACATTGTCACACCCATGCATAGCAATCACTTCTTATCTTTAGGCTTAGGTTTCCTCTGCTCAGTTAGTTCTCCCACTTTCTTGTTCAGTTTTCTCTCCAGTACCTTCCGCTTATCAGCGGATGGCTTTTTATTAGGTATTCCACTGCCTAAAACCAAATGGCCTTGACACGAGGGAAGGAAATATTCAGTAGGTGGTCTATTCCACCTACATAAAACCAAATGATTTTGAACAAGGTGCAGCCATCTTTTTTGGATGGTATGGTCACCGATATGTTAAGGCTTCGGCTTCTTCCTCACCAGGTTAAAGCTTAGCCCGGAACACCACGAAACATCACATACGAGTCAGTATCTACGCTCAACCTCATAGTGAGCTCTGGATTTGTTTTGATCCAGGATTAATGCGAGGAACTCATACTCACAATGAGATCCCGTCAGAACCGGATAAGAAGCCAGGTTCTTATGGCGGGCGGTGAGCCCAGGACTCTACCACAGTATTCCATTATCATTGTGCTCAACCAAAAGATTTGCCTAGACCCGAAACAGACAAACTAATTCAGGTCTCTTTATACTTTCATTGTGTAACTTCCATCGCAATAAGACTTACCATTATAAAGCTTTCCTTCGCGTACTATGTTAGATCTGGCTTGCAGTTTAGCAGCTTCACCGCAGCCATGAATCTCAGGCATGCTATGGCTAAGACAGAATCTACAATTCATTAACATACCAGTGTAAATCACACACCATTCATTGTATTAAAATGGTGGGATGCAGATTCAACTGCATCGAAATGGTGTGACAAAGGTTTGACTCTGTCGGAATGGTCCAACATAGGCTTGACTGTATCGAAATGGTCCAACATAGGTTCGACTGTATCGAAATGGTGGGATTGACCATCATTGATAGTTTCAATAGCGTAACTACCAGTCGCAGAGCCACCATGTCGCAACAATTCATATAACGGCGCTCAAGATAAGATCAACATTTTCATGTATAACATAACCAAGCCAATGGTGTTTTCCAGTTCGGGTGGTCTCTTGTTCACTCCAAAACAAAAAGATTACCCTAGAGATGGTCCTTTCCGGTTAAGTGCCAAGATCCTCCGAATCAGATGAGGGTGCACTGCAAAGAAGCCCCCGCATCCCAACACCTAAGCCAGAGCTTCACCACAGACCAAGATATCCATCATATAGGCGCAGCCAGTTATTTGTACCCATAGAGTTATCTTCACTTTTATAAAAAATCTAGGAGGATAACTTCCTAAGCGGCCCGGGCTGACATACCTTTGTATACAATGAGGACAGTTGGCGCCAAGCGTGCGCACCGGAGTCTTGCATTTGACCATATTACAGACGCCATTTAATTGATCCGCGGCAGCGATTAACTCATCAAAGTCATCAATGCCGTTTAGAGTGTCAACAGCAGAACATGTCTTCCTGTAAGGAGGAGCGTAACATAACAGTTCGGGCTTCTATAGACCCCTTAAGAGGTTAGGCCACACAATAACTACCAGTGTTCACTTGTTTTTAGACTCTCCTGCCTGCTATATGCAAGTGTATAGGATAATCGTGGGCCTGCTATTAGTTCCCTCAAGTTATAGGTTGTCCCTTGGCCAATGGTTGTCTGGGAAAATGGCTGTTAGACAATCAGATGCCCCTCTTCTAACTGCCATCACCTTTCCCAGCTCTGTAGACAGTCGGACACCCATTTTCTGCTGGGTCAACGAAGAGAGACTTTCTGAAAATCCCCACATATATCCGCTCTTGAATCCGGGACCCTCAATATCAGTCGCAAGCGTCCAACCAATCAGCCACAACGCAGATTGATGAATACAATAGCTACTGGCATGAGCAATCGGACACGAACGCACGGGCGTGCGCACGCGTGGGTGTGCGCTCACGCACGCACACACATGGTAGTGAGTCAAACATCTATACATCTATATAGTTTTACTAACCTTTCCTTTTTCTTCTTGCTGGGAGCGCTTTTCGAGCGACAGTCTTTGGTTCCACTGTCAACACTGACCCCCATCTTTTTACATCTAATCTCATGCAGGGCATAGTTCATCTTCGGTATTTGTTTGCCACACATTGGACAGAGAACGGAGTCCTGAGGTTGAGCGGGCTGTTCCGATTTCTCCATTGGTTTGGTAATTGGCGGTATAGCAACTGGCTCTTCCTTTTGAGCTTGTATAACCGATACAGTGGCTACAAAAATTCTATACATGTACCTATATTGCAGATTATTTTGATTTTATGATAAGATAAGGTTATGTTGTTTCCAGATAGATGGCATCGATAAGCCAACTGCTCGCTTTTCAGGATGGTCCATCATTCGCGACATAGACTTCATACACTGCGTGGGTTTTTTTATTTAATGTTGTGATCCGAAGCCGACGAGAAAGGGCAAAATGACACATGAGCTTGGCATTAAACCCGGGACACCTGTTCTAAGATCGAATGCGCTACCCACTAACCCACTGCTACATCAATCCATCAACCCGCTTCAACAAGGCTGTTATCCACATAAAGTGAACTAATTCCGTCCTTAATACAGCCGAGAAAAATAGGAGGATCCTTTAAATAATGTGTTTGAAATTAAATCATCTAGTCGCGCTTTATACTTGTGGCCCTAATGGTGATACGACAGACCAAATCAGTGTACTGCCACTGGTGTACGGAAAGTTTTAATAAATTTCTTGTACGTTGTTCATATGATTAATGTTTAGTTTGGACCATAAAGAGGCCGGTGAATAACACGGAAGCCCCAAACAGCCAAACAGATGGTAGACCTTCATGACGGATAAAAGCAAATACTCGCCAGTCTTATGATGGCGTGTGGGTTCGCTTTCCTCCAATTGAAGAGCACCGAATCCTCTAGTCGGACCCTGAAACTCCACCACCGCTTCAGCAGAAGGTGGCACAGACTTCTTCGTCCCATCCTGCGGTTTACGTAACACAATGTGCCTGTCCTTCCCTTCACCACTGCTGCTGTGCTCCAACCCAATGCCTCCTGCGATCTATGACAGTGCTGGCCATTAATATATGCGGATCGACACAACGATTTCATTGAATTCTCTCTAAATTGTATGGAAAAGTAAACAGCTCCGAAAGGAGGATGAGGCTTATGTGAGATATTTAACCCTTGACATAGAAGAGAGATTACTCATCATATAATTGTAGCGATTACGCATTGTCGGCAACAGTTAGTGCAGCTGCTCAAAAACACAGTTTCAAACCAGGTATGGAATGTATCTCTCTGCCTGTCCTCTCCGTGGCCCTGGTTAATTCCCGACCTTTGTGGAGTATTTTGATAGGACTATATCCCTGGTTGATTGCATGTGCTGCCTTGTACACAGGTCGGGGAGGACCAAAGGTTAGGACCACGACTGAAACAGTGGGTAAGAGATGAGTGGCGCCTCCCAGGAAAATGCCTTCAATCTGATGATGATCACGAGATGCCTGGATCAACCTGGTTTGTGGTGGACGAGAAAAAAGGGAAACTTTGCTAAAACTACATACCTTATGAGCAATCATTCTCTCATATGAGTTCAAAGATGACTGCAAATCGAATGTTTGCGATTTACTGTTTAGGAAACCCCTGATCACAGATTCCAACTCTTTGCTGATTCTAGCTTCCCTTTCAGCTTCGGTCTCTTTGACCTCTGAGACTGGCTTATTTGTCCTGGAGCAAAACTTATGTGTTATTTAAAATAAAAATGTGTTTGTGATTATTTTATGGCTGTGGAATGATCTTACAGAGCAAGGGCTCTGTCAGTGATGGTCATTTAGAGGAATATATGGATCGACAAACAGTCCGCAGTGGCATGCCTGACCCCACGATCTTAGTGGGATCTGGCTTCATCAAAACAGAACAGTTTCAGTGAAATCACTGTAAATTTGGTGTAAATGGTAAACAACTCCAAAAATTGCATGTAATTGAAATTAAAGGTAAGCCGACTCGTGATATTGTAGTGATTACCGCGGAGTTTTCTTCTTGACTGAATCAGTTTGGTTGACCTTGGGATTGGTGGTTGCCCGTCCATGTATTTATATCAATGGTCATGAATGGAAGCAACCATTGGTTTAAGGTATAAGGCTTAGTAACTTGAAACAAGTACCTATACAGAGTCCATTTCCTGTTTAACACATATGAAAACATCTCAACCTACCAAGTAAGGAGGCAACCCTATGGTTTAATTATTAAATTCTGGCAGCTCGAGCTAACATCAAAGGCGGCTAGCAAGAGTATTCTTGGTTTAATAATTTAATTCTGGGGCTCTACCTTCTCTTAGATTTAGACAGAGGAATCTTTAACACAGCATTTCCCAGGGGGCAATTCTTATTACACTAATGGTCGGTTCAAACCAGGAACGTTCTTTGTAAGCTCGATAACTCTCCGGGCAAAGCACGAGCTAACATCAGAGGCGGCTACCAAGAGCATTCTTTTGGATCGTTCTTTGAACACTAAAAACAATAAAGCTTCAGACGCTGTTTCAAAGAGACACCAACAACTGCAAAGACATCACGATATCGCCTGTGCGAGCTATTTCCGTCAGGTCGCCATATTTCTTTTAGGTGGTGCTGGCAACAGCGATCGCGTGAGAAAGCAACAGCGATCACATGATTAGCAACAACAATAACATGCTGATCTACGTCATTAGGTGGGAAGAACGATTAGCCCTGAAACAACGGTCGTTAACCGCTGACAAAAAGCGTTCCTGGTTTGAACCGACCATAAGTTCCAGCC
>Ga0224511_10003060_pt1 | contig 11783 bp, 7 predicted proteins | sample SF_May12_sed_USG_2_FD_169988 | JGI IMG/M metagenome (GOLD analysis project Ga0224511, IMG submission 169988) | Sediment microbial communities from San Francisco Bay, California, United States - SF_May12_sed_USGS_8_1 | ecosystem: Environmental > Aquatic > Marine > Sediment | place: USA... | reverse complement strand
GACACTCTGTAAAATACGGAGTTCGCCGATTTGCAATACACATCACTTTCGATGTTGTTCGGTAGTTTACGTAATGATTTCGAACTCGCCCGAAACTCGACTGGTTTCCATCTCCGTTCGGGCAATTGGCATGCATAGAACAGAGAGCAGGGACATTTCAAACCGGAAATACCTTTCCAAAACAATACTGGCTTGCCGTGAACGGCAAGCCAAAAATATAGAGATGTGTTTAAAAGTGGAATATGAAGTTCACGTTTATTATAAGAGGCTGAGCAACTAACCAAAAAGATATAACATAGATAACCATAAAATTAAACAAGTTGTGTGTATATACATAAACATACCTCGAGTATATATTTCCTTTATATTAGCTCTGCCTAAGGACATGACGGAGGGGTTAACAGAGCAATGTACTCGCAAGGTACATAGTTCACTCTGTATTTGAATGAATCGAGCAAAATAGTTTACATTGAAAATGTCTTTTTTAAATCACATTTTTTCTGCGAGGCTGCAGGAGTAAATGTAATATTGAAGCATATCTCAATTTAAGTAGATTCCCTTTGTTGTTAGCTCTGTATAGGGACGTGTGGAGAAGGGGTTCTCATCAATCCCTCTGAAAAAAATAGATAAATCAATGTAAAATGTCGACGTAAAAGGCTCAAGTTTATCATGAGAGGCTGGGGAAAGCTAACATATTTTGCCCACCTACCCTCGCATCGGTGATCGGCTCTTTCCCGCGTACGACACGATCGTCACCAAAGTCCCAGTTATGCTCGGCTTCTACAAGACGTGAAATGTGTAATGAAGTGTCACCTGTAACGGGATGGGATAGCTTCAATCTGCAAAAAAAATGTATAGTGGCAAATCTGAGAGAGGCACAGCTGATGGGAGTTGCAATGGTAGGGAAGATCAGCATACTGACTGGAATCCTTTCCTTTGACATGATGTTACCAGTGCTGCGTTCCATGTGATGTAAATTTCTACTACTGATTCCCTCAACCCGCTATGCTAAGTACCTCTTTACCCTGAGACAGAAGTTAAAGAGCGTCAGCAAACTTTCCGGTAATGAAATCCGTTGCGCTTCGTCGAACAATATGGCATCTTTCGTATTTCGTGTTTTCGTACACTATTCAAATGCATCGGGTGACATGACATCTTTGTTCGGCGTTCTTACACACGACATTAATACAGCGACTTCCGATTGGGGCGGTTAATCCTCAGGTATCCTCTCTGGGTAATTGCATATGAACATGTGATGCTTCTAGTTGCAGTTTAGGCATCGGTCCTTCGATTTACATTTTGTGACTTTATTGTTTTTAAACACACCTGTTTCTGCTTCAAAAAATTCAGTCTCGAATTTATTAAAAAAATATAAATAAAAAAGAACCGAAAAAAGAAAAATCCGAAAAGTACAAAAATATAGTTTTTTTTTAATGTCTGTTGCGTCATGATGTTGTACGTATTTTTGTGTCGTTCTGTGTGTTAGTTTTTGTGCGGGCCATTTTTAACTTTAATCATTTATGTCGTCTGGACATATGTGTCACGTTTATTTTTAAATTTTATCAATTATACTTTGTTGCTTTTGGTATCATTTATTCGAGAAATTACTTTTGTTGACACCCCTCGCCGTGAGCTCGACGAAGCTGTCACATTCATTGTCCGGGCCGTAACCTAAAAATGGGATGACTGATTTCCTTTGGTATAAACATGTTCGTATGTTAACCTTGATGAGAGTGTCAAGCGGAAAAAACTTTAACACCTCAAAAGGTGTGTTCAAACTAAGAGATCTACGGTCAAATTGTTTAAATGTTTGTCTGGAATTTTACAATAACATGAATAGATGAGTTGTAAAAATACCTTGTCAGCTATGGTAACATTGACTAGACAGATTGTCGCGCAAAAGAATCACATTTATACCTAAAATAGTGTGGTCAAAGGTCTAAAGTAGTCAAACCTATGTTTGTCTAGACTCTAATTTCGCCATTAATGAATGGATTTTAAAATAACTTAGCACAAATGTTTCTATTGATGCGAAGTATTCGCGGAAAAAAAACTTAAAAAATGAACCCATAAAACGCATGGTCAAACGTGAAGACCAATGTCAAAATTGGTAAAGATTATGTTTGTCTGGGCTCTGACCTCGTTATGGATTAGTATATTTTGAAAGAACTTGGCACTAATGTTAACATCGATGTGTCGCACGGAAGAATTACATTTATACCTTCAAATGGGTTGTCGGATATGGAAGTGAAAGGTCAAAATTTGTCAAAATATTGAATGTCCGAGAAATATCTAGAATATATATACTGTGAAGTCACCAATATTGCCCTTCCCGGAAGAAATTTATAAGTTAAAACATACAAATCATCGTGAAACAGTTTATGTGCATTGTTTATAGCATCTTTCTCTGTGTTTTTGTTGTGTTGGCTGTTTTTTGCTTATGTCATTTCGCCATGGTGCCCTAAAATAATCAATTTGACCTTGTCTGCAGTGTCCGTCATACGATTCTTTGAATATCTATTTAAATAAACGAACATGAAAAATCAATCCTTTCTGAAATAAAGTATTTTTCCATTTCATGTTAGGTGAGATTGAGTTATTAAACTACATAATACTTAATTATATAAAACATATAATAAGATGTAATAGCATGATTTTCATGAAGTATTTTATCCTTTGTTTTGCTAAATATTGTAACATAAAACCAACCGAATACTCATTTAAATTAAATGAAATTATAAAATTTTATACACAGTCAATATAAGGTATGGTCTCAAAACTTGAAGTTACATTACAGTATTCATACGTGTTGTTCATAAATACATACAAGTGCAAATGATATGTAAACATGATTAAGTATTATTTATAAAAAGAAACATACTTAAAATTGTATAATTTATTGACAGGTACACAGAAATACAGCAAACAATTTAAGAAACGTACAATCAAATACAAATTGATGCTACATGTAAGTGCATGGTCTCAGCATTAAAATTAAGACATCGCAAAATTTGATAAAAGTTCGTGAAGAATCATTTCAGAAGTATGTTTTAATTTTTGTAAATTTGCCAGCACTATTAGGCGCGCTTAATGGATTTGCCAGCTCTCCCGTGCACGTTCAAACTGCATGAAGCACACCGAAACAGGATCATTCCTTAAACATACACATTCCAACCACTACTGCGCAATTTACATTTGCTAAGATGAAAATGACACGCGAATAACATGAGAAATGCAGAACTAGTAAGTTTGTGGTTTGAATATATGATTAAAGTTGGAAGCATGGCTGCAGCCACCCTGCAACTTTGTTCTTACATTTCAGAATCGCCCGATTTTAGGAAACGATGTCAATGTGCCCCCATAACCTTACAGACGGTCAAAAGCTCGCCGTTAATTTTTAAGTAGTACCTAAACTTCTACGGGCACCGAACGAAGTGTAAATATGAACTTATATCGAACGATTATTCCTGTCACCGAACAGGCACCCTACGAGCGCCCGTTGATAATTTCTGACTATAGCATGAACTAACACTGAACGAAACATAACCATCGCAAGAACATATACTAGTGACGGCTAGTTAAGCTCCAGATTTGCTTTATAACGTAAAGCATTTATATCGTATGAAAGTTCGTTGTTTACTTTATAAGGTATTGACCACAACGGCAACATGGCTTGCCTCCGGTCTATTGTCAGGGTCAAGATCCCAACATTGTTCAAGCACCTTTTGTAGGGTCTTTGGCATGGCGTATTGGAAAGTACACCTCGGTTTTTGTCCAATTTTTATGGCGTCCAAAAGAACATATATTGGTAAAGTTTCGTACTCTGGTTCTGAGTACACGTGCCGTCCATACCAAAGTTCCCACAGAACTACACCAAGGCTGAATATGTCCGTCTTGTACGTGTAGCGTTTGTTTGACAACATTTCGGGAGACATGTGCGACATTGTCCCCACAAACGTGCCCGTAATGTCCATTCCTGCTCGTGAAAATCCAAGGTCACACAGTTTTGCTTCGTTGTTCTTCAACTAAAAAGAGAAATGAAATGTTTACATTTTCTGCAGAAAGCAAATTGTTCTCACACACTGAGCCTACACGATAACTTAACAAAACAATTCAATAAGTTAATAAATATGGAATTCTTCTTACCAAGACGTTAGAAAGCTTAAGATCTCTGTGCGCGTAATTTTTCGCATGCATGTATGCGAGACCGTCACTTATGCCAGTCGCTATTTTCTTGAAAAACGACAACGCTTCTGTCCGTTGTCGGCTGCCTTCTTTATGGGATCTTAATAAAAACAAACCTTATTTAGACAACCAGATAATGTTTTAGTTGGCCACTTCTTAGCTTTAGCCTTTATATATTATATGTGTAGTTTTCTTAATAATTATAATATGTAGATGTTCTGTACAACCGTTACAGAAAAAGGTAATTCTTGTTGTTGTTGTTGTTGTTGTTGTTGTTTTTGTTGTTGTTGTTGTTGTTGTTGTTGTTGATGATGTTCTTGCTGTTTCGTTGTTGTTGTTGTTGTTAATTGCAGTTTTAAGTGTAAATGAAAAAGTATTTTTGGTGATTTTATGCGATAAGATACATTACCCGCACTTCCGTTCGTTTCTTTCAAAGACAATGGTTTGTAGACTTGCATCGCAAAGTTCCAAGAGAAGCATTAGGCGAGCATCACTAAACGGGATAGTGGTTCCGCCAGTGCCAAAGCCAGGCAAGTGATCAGCCATTGAAACCCCTAGCAGCTCGATGATGTTCTTGTGCTTGAGTATCCTTTAAACCAATAGAAAAGGGTTAAATAAAAAAGAAATGTAGTGTTATTAAATAAAGTTAAAATATAAATACATATATTGAAATAAAAAGTTATTTTAACATATAATTAAAGAAATGTACCTTACCTTAGACATTCGACCTCATACAGCTGTGTATATAGCTCACCGCCCTTCATTGCCTGTTTCAGAACCTTGATGGCGACCTCAGTTTGAGCGACGTCTGGTTTCCTTAGAGCTGCCTTGTACACAGTCGAGAAATTTCCCACGCCGATCTCCCGTTCCAATGTTATCGAATTTACATCGACTAGATCAACATCATAGTGGCGCAGGCTGTAAAGACGTGTTTTACCTGTAATGTCCTTCAGGGTTTTCTGGATGGGATGAAATTCTCTCAAAATTTCAGTTGCTGTTCTGCGATCATCCCGTATTCGTTGTATTTGATGCCTGTCTGCTTCGATAATTCTAGGAATTGTTTTGTCGCAAAGTTCGCAAATCTGGTCTTCGAAAAACTTAAAATACGCTTCAAAAATGATTTTGTGTATGTTGTCTTCCGTCAGGTCCGTTTTGATGAATTCTTCCGTCCACTCTCTCATGAACTTGACCTTGTTGCGCTCATACTCTTTCTTCGTGGAGTTATCTCGAAAACTCTCTCGAATCAGCATAGCAACCCCGATTGGTAGAAAAAGCAGAGATGCTGCAGTGACGATTGGAACCCAAAGCGGCGCAGAGACAACCAGTATGATTTTCTCGCTCTTGGTAAACAACACCGTGTTGTTCATGCGTAAGGACCTCCTGTCTAAAATACATTATAATACAATGAGAAATGCATTATGTGTGTTCAGCGAAAGAATTTTCCAGTACCCCATGTACGGAGAAAAGTGTTTTGTCTTAAATCCCCGTATATATTGCTGTGCAAGTCATTTTGTTAATTCGTTAGAGGTTCAGAACTCCAAGCATGAAATGCAAACAAAAATGATTTGACAAAGAGATAAATCGCCAATAAACTTGTGTATAGAGCGTGGTCATAACGCTCGGCACAAAAGTTTAACATCAGCACTAAACATAACATTTTTTCCAAACAAGTGTATTACTAGTATGTATTTATTTTTATGTATGGTCACCTAGGTTCAACCAAAGTACATGTATTCAAGAATTTAATAATCTTCATCTGTTTTAAATGGTTGACGAAAATTCTGGTTGCTCTTTTGGAAGAAATGGCCAAAATCTTTTTATGCCAAAACAATGATTCATATCCCTGACACAAGTGTCTTTACCACCATATGTTTAAATGACTTTTTTCCAAGTAGGTGTGTCACTAGGCTTACATTTTATACTGTTTCATTATTGATTGCATAATGCATCATTGAAGAATTGAATATGTTAAGTTTTTTTTCCAAAGATTTTTATTCACGTTTACCTGTCACATTTGTGACAGACGGAAATACTGTGAGGCAGAAATGGTTAACTGGTTGTGGTGACTAGACCAGTTGGATTTTCATTATGGGAAATTATTAGTATTCTTATAACTTCTGGATGGGACTTTGTCCCAATGACAATAGTTCGTTAGCTTTACTATGTTAGGAGGAACATGTTACTTGGACGGAAAAAACATTGTGGGACGGAAAATAAATACCAAAGTATAAAGGACCACAACAATAAATGTCCACTTAGTATTTCAGCTCTCTTGTACATTTTTATGCAATGTTATCATCTACATGGAAGATAACATAAGTGTGGGGTAAACTTTACTTCTTGTTGGCATTTGGTTTCATTGAAGAAAACTGTCTGAACAAGCTGTCATTGCCTTTGAAGGACCTCATGTCATACACTGTCAGAAACTAGAAGTTATATGAAATGTTTAAGAGATGAACACTTAATTTTCTATCCAGCCTCATTTACACCATATCAAAGATGTTACATTTCTTTGGCGAAAAAAACTGGTATATTTTGGAAGATAAATGCTCCCAAGCGGGACTTTTTAACATAGCAGGCACTTCAATAGTTGCTTACATATTTCTTGGAGAAAGGGCAATATAAAAAGTCCCTTAACCCTCCTGGCAATCCTTTTTTGTGGGAAGGTAGGATTGAAGGTTAATTGTTTTGGTGCAGAGCATTGTGAACACCAACTATACTATTTATTGTTTATTGTTATTGTGCATACATATATTTAAGAACAATCGCGGCTGTTACTTAAGACTTACCCAATTGTGTTTCAGACAAATTTGGTTCCCCTCTTAACACTTTGTCAAGCTGTATTGCCTCTTTAGACAACAGCTGGCATTTTTCATTAAAACGTGTTGTCAGTTCTTCAACGCCTTTCCTCAGATACTTTTCCGTCTGTTCCCAAGCATGAATCTTGTTTTGCACCTTCTTTATTATCTTCTTGGTAGCTTTATTACAAATAGTGTTAATAAGCATACATTTGTAAGCAGTAATCAACACATAACAACCTTTACATGTAACAATTTACGGTCCTTAACGGGCCGTTTCCGAAACCGGTTATGGAATATTCATTATTTTGGTGTCTTGGTGAACGTAAAAAATAAAACATTATTACTTAGAAAGTGATACATCAATGTTAAATCTATGTTTATATTGAGAGACAGATTCACAGACATATACGTGTAACTATATGACAAAGTCGAATCTGAGAACCCGTTTACCGTTTAAGCGGGTAACTTCGAAGTCTCCCGCCTCCACATCGGGCGCTTCTGAATCAGTCCATGTCATCAATTCTGTTCTGAATTCAGCTGACAAAAGGTATTCGTGTAGTTTTTTAGCAATCGACTTGCACACGCTCTCAGCTGTTTTCCGCAAATCCGCCTTAACCTGGAGGAATACTTAAAATACTACACGTATTGAACACTTTGTGTCACTAATGACTTACTTTGCAAGACGATGTACATTGTATAAGAGTCCTGTTCGAAAATAACATTTATGCGTTATATTTTTCAAATTTAAAATGCAATTATTTAGCACATACAAATATTACTTTTAACAGCAATGTTTTGTTGCATTTTATATGTGACAACGTTAGGCTTAAACGTTAACTGATAAACTATTACATGGGAAGACCAAAATCTCTGAATTACATAATTATAGACTTTTTCATCATAGTCAAATATGTTCTAACATTGTAAATATTTCTTTTGATGATTTTGTATGTTTCTTTCAATATTTTTAGACTAAACAGTTTTAACATTTATTATTTGCAAGATGTAGGATACGGTGTATTTTCTGAATCACAGACGCGTAGTTGCTTTGTTTTACAACATTTAATAAGCCTCACCTGCTCTGCTTCAGTACTGAGGGTATTAAGACGCCGATACACTGACTGTTGAACCCGCTCTTTCTCTTCGTCTGAGTCCATCGCTCTGTTAATCCGTGTTGTCACAATTTGCTGAATTTCTCCAAGCAAATTATCTATCCAGCTGTAAAATGCATAATATAAGGTGTTTTCAAATAATATAATATTTCGCATAAACACGTTTTTTCCGTATCATTCCGTCCGCTGAGTTAGTAGATCACTGAACCAAAACCGTAATTAGAAAGAACTGTTCAAGAATGTTTTATATATTATGAAGATGTGTGTACAACTTCGTAATAACGATTTAGTTTACATGATGTTATTTAATGCTCAAAAGGAAATCCGCTAATTGATAATGCGCGCCTTTGTGTCGCTTTGAAGTAGTTCTAAGTATCCGAATACCTGTGGTGTTTCTTGACTTTGTTTTGCAGACTTTGTGGAACAAGCTTTTCCAACCCCTTCAACAACTTCTGGAATTGTTTAGTGTGGCCCATGCCGTGTTTCTGGTAACGCTGTGCCTGATCAGGATATAGAAGTACGTAATTAATTAGGTATGTATACAGTACAGATTCAAGTTAATGAGTTTGACAAAGTATTCATTGAATATTTGACTAAAAGATTATTTTAAAAATCATTTAGGGCTAAATGTGTGTAAATAAAACTGAAAGTAAAACAAACGGAAAGTAAATAAACAGATCAGCCACTAAAGGTTTCGATCCCGTGCAAGGAAGCATCTAATAACTACGAGCTAGGCTCCTATCCACTACACAACGCTATCACGCCCTTAGCTGAGCTTTATGCATTAAAGTTTGACCTAGCCATCATGTGACTCATCACATCTCTAATGGACTCAGTATCAAAAATCAGGTTTCTTTTTATAAATAACCTCCCAAACGCCAACAAACAAACAACACTAATTAACTATTAAACATTAAATATGACATTAAAGTCTCCAGAGCACGGTTTGGGCATTAACATGTAAAAAACAAACTATCCCTAAACGTCTAAACAACTGCGAAATAGAGCATAAGCAATAGGTACCATGTGCTAGTTTTGAAGAAAAATGTGCACAATCCAGGACAATTTCCAATATACCATTCATTACGAGGGGAAATCATTTTCTTGTCCATGGACACAAAAAGGATTTACCTCATATTACATGCGTTTTTCATCTTTTAAAATATGTAGTAAATTTGTTTCAGTGTCAGCCATTTTACATCACATATTTTTGCTAAGACTCTTACCTAAATAATATTTTAAGACAATTACTTTTCAACTCAATTTCTGTGCTCTAGCTCCTGTAAGAATAAAATACTATATACATCGCTACTCAAATAGACTGCTACATACTATTAAATTCTGATAAAATTGCTGAGACCTGCGATAATTTACCAAATGTCAACGTTCTTTTTTAACCAAATACATTTTGAACGGCTGTATGGCTACAAGTATATGTAAATGGTTTCGACTATTCGTATAGGTTGTTCTAAAAGTATGGTGCTAATATTTAATAAGATTTGCTCAGAACTTTTGCCATTATTGCCAAAACACAATGTAACTTATGGATCAAAACTGAGCTAAAACAGCTGCACCGAAAAACAATTTTTAATTAGGCAAATCAGGAAAGGTTTGTTAACATCTATATTTACCTCCGTGACTGAGAACTTGAACACGTTGTCTTTCTTAAACCCTGGAAAGTATTTTTGCAATTTCTCCAAGGTTTCGTTCCATACTTTTTCCTCTGTACCTTCCTCGCGTTGATCCCTTTCTTTCACGATGTCCCACTTATTGCAAACAAAAAGGACACAACTGTTGTCGAAACTCTGATGGGACTTCTGTAGCTGCTGTTTCTGCTCTTCCATTATTTTGACCAGCTGAAAAACAAATTTATACATGCATGTATATCATCGAATGGTGTTGTAAAACTTTGAGCAATATTTTTAGGGCTGTAATTTACTCAACCATCGCTTGTCAATAATATTTATTGAAAACTACATTGTAATACCTATTTTCTGACCCGTGCCTACTTACGCAACCGACCGGAACCATTTGAACAAATAAGCCAGGGGGTTACATCAGGATCATTCCTGTGCAGTGTTATAATATTGGACCAAGCGGTTTAAAGAGGAGAAGAGGTCGTATAAAGACTTTCCTATATAATTCAAACTTGTGTTGCCTTGGGTGCGGCCAGTTTTACTCCGTAAGCATAATTTGAGCAATTTTAGTAGATGCCCTCTTAAAAATTATATATAATAAATACTAAAGCTCTGGGTATTGTGTTTTGAGACAAGAGGACATTTATCAATTGTATATTTGAAACATACTTTCTGACCATGTGACCCACTTACACGTCAAATGAACTATTTTGTAGCACTCATTTAATATTTTTATAATTTTTATTCATAGATTATAATATTTATTTGCAAATAAATTAGTTATTTATATCGACAAAAAATTAAGCGTCAATATATGTGTCAGCGTCTGAGATTGAAGGTCCAATTGACGAAATGACGTCACTCAGTAAAATGACGTCAAACTAACACATCAAATTATAAGGTATTTAAGAGAAGTTTTACTTGCCTACAAAAACTTTAAAAGCGCCTCTATGTTATTTTAACATGATGTAAAAATGTATATCATATCTTTGCAAAAGTATCTTATTAAATTAACCACACATGTATTGATAAAATGTAACACCCTTATATTTTACGAATACACTGTTCGTGATGCTTTAGGCATGTAATTGAAAGTGGTGATATAAACATGAACAATAGGAATATCTTTATTTTATATTTAAAATTGTAATCTGTAAACATAGCCATTTCAAACGATACCACATTCTCAATATCGCTAAAATAGTCAATTGGACCTAAAATGTCCGACTCGGACATATATTTTGTACAAGGTATTAATTTATGTGTTCATTATATTGAATCAGGGTTGTTTTGCCACAAAGTTACGCTTAGCCAACTTTACTGACTGAATATGTAATGAACCAACGATGCATTTTCGAAACAAATTGGGACTTCCTCTGGAACCCCATGCTTCCTGGGAACTTCATTTGTTGCAAAGAGTGGTATAATAATATAAATTGAAGTGATATTCAAAACAACGATGTGCAGACAGGGTCCCCCATGACAAAATAGCCGCCCGTACAAAAACACCTGTTAGCACAGCATTGAACACACAGAACAAGACGTTACACACATTTAACATGAAATAATTTTGAACTGCTTTAGTTTTTATATAAATTTATAAAAATGATTTAATCTCCAACAAATGATGGGATACCGCTTTGGTAGATTAATGAAGCTCAATGCCAAACAAGTAAACAAAAAAATCTGTATTACATTTGAAAAGAACTTACCCGATCTTCTTGAATTCCACCCGCATTTCGACTGTCGATAACGTAGATCAAGGCAACTGCCTTAGGCAGGAAGCGAAACAGTTTTTCTGTCATCTCGTCGCTTTCTCCCACGCCCGGTGTATCGACAATGGTAATCTGGGTCTACAATGTATCGGTGGCATTTGAGAAATATATCAACAACCACCTTGTAACACCCTTCAAATGTAGCAAGTTGATAAAATGCCACAAACTTTAAATGCAACATTGCACAATATTTAAGTTATTAAGCGTTTGAATACTATATCCTTGTCTTTTTACATTATAGTATATCGACATCGTATTGTAGAAAAAAAATTG
>Ga0224511_10003059_pt1 | contig 11786 bp, 13 predicted proteins | sample SF_May12_sed_USG_2_FD_169988 | JGI IMG/M metagenome (GOLD analysis project Ga0224511, IMG submission 169988) | Sediment microbial communities from San Francisco Bay, California, United States - SF_May12_sed_USGS_8_1 | ecosystem: Environmental > Aquatic > Marine > Sediment | place: USA... | reverse complement strand
TATACACTTAGCATATAAAATATAACAAAGCGTATAGTATATAATATATACTACACACCCGAGTATACAATATATACCATATACTGCAGTATACAATAAACACTATAGTATATAATATATCCTATATACTATACACTATATAAAATATAACAAAGTGTATAGTATATAGTATATATTATATACTATAGTGTTTATTGTATACTGCAGTGTATGGTATATATTGTATACTCGGGTGTGTAGTATATATTATATACTATACGCTTTGTTATATTTTATATGCTAAGTGTATAGTATATAGTATATATTATATACTATAGTGTTCATTGTATACTGCAGTTTATATGCTATAGCGTATAGTATTATATACTGTAATTATGGAATATAGACGGTGTGTTATATATGATCATCACAGTCAGTTAGTACAACTCACCCTGAGGGTCATTTCCTTTCCACCATTGAATCGGTTGAAGTAGATAACATGAGGTTGGCCATTGGCAAAGTCTACATTCGGTATCTTGGTGTTAACCTGCAATCTCTCGGAGCCAAATCGGAAGCTGACGCGAATACCACCTCCGGCATCCACTTCCACAACAATGTACTCACTAGCCGTCTACAAAGGCATCAGGTATACACATAAGTACTGAACAAAACTTTATACTTGCTGGTTTTTATCATTAGCCTGAGAGATAATAGCAAGCCTGAGGTAGGCTGATGGTAAAACTAATGGCCAAAGGTTTTATATATCCTAGAGTACAGTGTAATCTTCAGCCTCGCACTTGTATACACAATTTATACTAAACATAAAGTTTTCTCATTAGAGAGGACCACAGAAATAGTTTTATTGCTCTAGAATACCTGGATGCCATTGGCAATCTCCATGATAACTCCTCCCTTCTCACGAGTATGAAATCCGATGACAATGTTCTCAGAGTTAGTGGTTAGTTTATCCTCCGGCTGATATACCAACATCTGACCATTAAACACCGATACGCCAACCTCTGAAACAACAAGTACAAAAGTGAAAACCTATCCTCAATTGCTACAAGACATATACACAACTGATCAAACCTTCTCAAATGATCGACTCAATTACTTGGCTAAATTTGCCTGCCATAATAATCAGTTGGGTAGGTAACAGAGATTTGACTAGTGAAGTCACGTGGAGTGAATCAGTGAACTTACCTCTTCCACAAATGAGACCTCTGAATGGTGTGTATGAACAGTCACAGATGAACTCGTGATACTTCTCCTTACAGATACCTCCATTCAAACAAGGATTGGCAGCGCATTTACCCACACAGCCTATAATACACACGAACACATCACTCACTATTGTGAAAGAATTCTATTTTCGGAAGCAGCATTTAAGATCATCTCACTTTCACGAATGACTTGTTTGGTTCGCCTACTAGAGTTTGTACTCTGTGGGCCTTCTTTATTTAATGTCGCGATCCGAACCCAATGGGAGAGAAAGCACAAAGTGACGCACAAACGTGGAGTTTGAACCCGGGTTATCTGATCCGAAGCCGTATGCATTACCCACTAAGCCACTGCTTCACCCTGACAGAACACGCCATAAATAAATCCAACAATCTTGGAAAGACTAAATTCTGCGCTCTTGTCAGATTTAAAAGGGCTATGTCACGGTCGAGGGTAGACGCATTTTCGGGGTTGTGTTCCCCATTATTAAAGGGAGGCAACTCCGCATCCATTGCAGCAATAGCGAGTGGTATTTTCCCACAAAACAGGATATCGGTCATTCGAATAACTACGGCCCGAATAGTCCAAATAGAAAGGACATGAGATCTAATTACTAAAACCTAGCAACCTAATGATCTTTACTCCCTCATAACATCGAGTAGAACTCAAAAAAGACAGAGATCAATTAGACCTGGTTGCCCATAAGTGACCACTAAGAGGCATGTAATGCATTGGGCACTTACCTAGAGTCATTCCGTAGCTGAACTTCTCAGGCTCATTAGCCACCTTGTCATATAAGTCAAGGGTCTCACCATTGACCTGAAGTGAGCTCATACAGCCCACGTAACCGTCCTTAAGCTCGTTGGTGGCTCCGACATACAGTGGTGCATTAAACTGGAAGATCAGGAATCCAACCCCCACTGGATGAGGAATTGTTTCCTGCAAGAGAGAATATGACGTTAATTTAAAAACATCGCAATACATCATAGAATGGAATGTTAAACCTGATGATATCCAGCAGTGAGGGTGCATCTATATCAAGGGAAACAAATGAATTGGCAAAGGTCGGCACATCTATAAAATTTACCATGAGAACATGTTAGCTACAGCGTGACCTCTCCCATCATTTTTGGATCCCGATGTTAAGCAAAGGAGGCCCTTGCATACAATTACCCTCTCTGAGGGGCATGTGGGTGCAGACGGAAAGGCTCCTGATGACACACCTTGGGAAACGTTGAGTCAAAGACTCAGTAGGCTAATTTCTGCAAACCCCTGCCACCAGTCAGGATACAAAAGAAGATCTCTGCATTAGCCTTCACCATTGCTGACTCACCGGTGCAAACTCATCCACCTGAAGTAGAGCCTCTTTACGATTCCTCTCAGCGTACACAGTATGCCACTCGTCATCATTTAGCTGAAAGGCTGTGTCCACTACCACTGCCTGTACTCCATATCCGGCCGAGAAACGGAACGACAGAGATGTGGATGCTATAAATGATACTAATTAGGTAAACTCCTGACAAGCTGAGCTATGACAGCCTGTCAGTCGGGGACGGAGCTGGAGTACTCCACTGTATTGATGACAAGTACTCCTAATGAAACCGACTAATCATAAGGTTACAACCGGAATATCTGCATTACTTACTGACGAGCTTGATCTCTATGAAGTCTGTCTCACCACTCCTGTAGACCATAACACCATTCTCAGCTGTAGTCTTAAAACGGAAGCTGACATCCCATGTGTGCAACTCCCAGGAGTTACGACTCCAGAAGGTATCAAAGAAGACAACGGAGTCAAGTTTTCGGAAGGTTACAGGCTGATCAAACAAACCTTCAAAGACAAAAACCGGTCATGGAGTAGTCATGCTGAATGCAACTGCTGCAATAATAATGACTGTATAAAGTCATTATTGTAGCACTTTAAAGCAATACTGTACAATAAAATGAATGGAGCGAGATCATGTGCTCTCAATGATGCGGAGGAGAGCAAGCGCGACTCCTTCCCTGAACCAACCAACCCCATGCCCCAGTACCACCCAAAACCTATTTCATGTCCGCGGGTTTAACTCTCAATGACTTACGGTCTCCAGTGCAGATAAGCGGGCCGAGTCTGTGCCAGCCTCTCTTGTGATCGTTCAGCGCCCCGGTGTCGCCAAATCGCAGCTCCAACACCGGCAAGTGGTCCTTATGCTCCAAACTTCCAGAGTCCTCAACATTCTGCTCTGCTGATGATGCATCGCAGTTACAGCGGGACTGTCCATTCTTGCAGTTACCTATAACCGATATATGTTTTTATTTGATCCCGCGCTTGGTTGGCTCATACATGGTAGTTTGTGAATTAATCCCTCATTGACAATTGATGATAATCCCTTTGGCGACTAAACTGGGATAGCTGCGAAATTTCAGAGCAATTGAATCACGGTCATCATGAAAACAGTGAAAATATGGGATGCAAATCTATTCAGGTCAGGGATCGGCCTGTATGGGGATAAACATTGTTTCATTGGTCACATATTTGCCGAGGGACTTCATTGACAAACTGACCACACATAAACCGAGCAGCAGTGCATGGCTATACGTTGAAGCGTTTTGTTGATGGCCAGAATGACTGCTCACCTTCCAGTCCACAGCTGCACTTGTGTGTTCCAGGTGCAGAACCTCCCCAGTAGTAGTTATTCTGGTAGTTTCTGCCAATCCACCAGCCCCAAGCCTCTTTCTCCTGCGAGATCTCTGGGCCCGTGCCATCATTCACACCATCACCTCCCGGTGTATTAGCTGATCCTGGTGACTCGAGTAGCTTTGAGCTTTCACATCTGTAACAAGGGTCATCACTCTATTGGGAGGTCACTCGGGCTATATACCCAATTGTGGCTAATAAATCAATAGATTCACAAAGGAAAGACAGTCTGTGCACTTTTAACGAGTAATACAGCTTGTGGTCCTCATCAAGCCAAGACAGGGTCACTGGTGCACACCTCTGCCCGGAAGTCCTTGTTCGTTTGACTGGACCATGCTTACCCTCTCACTATTGCATACATGAAATCAAGCATTACACATACGCAGCACACACCTGTAGGTGATAGTCTGACGGCAAGTCGAGGCTCGGTAGACAAGTTGGTCCATCTGAGGGATGTCAGCACTGTATTTGATAAGACGCCTGTAGCTGCCTGGCTCCTGGTGACCATCCACCGCCATCTCCTGCTCCGAATTGTGGTGAACAATCGTTTCCACTGCCTGGATATCCTCTACAAACAATCAGAGTGTCTTTATATCTCGCATCTAAGATGGCAACTGGCAAAGTTTCTGATCAGCTACTGCTCTTAACAAATCGTTCTAACCATAACGTGACCATGGCTGTGTTTTTGACAGATGACAACAGAGATTAATGGTGCTTACGAGCGTAGGAACAGGTGACGTCAAATGGCTTCATAGCGCCAGCGCCATCTATGTCAATCTTTGCTTCTGTTTCACCGATATCACGTGTGAGGAGCTCAAAGACACGCGAGCACGAATTCGGATAGAGGGCTAAAACAATACATATTTTATTGCATACAAGTAGTTCCAAAATTATGACACTTACATGCAAGCTTATAATCATGCGGTTAGCTGTGTTCATAGCCACCCAAGTACTGATTCCGCATACTTACACTGATGACAGGTGGCGCCCTCATAGCCAGTGCCGGTACAGTTGCAGGTGAAGCTATGGAATGTTTGCATGCAGACACTGTTGTGTTCGCAAGGGTTAGGTCGGCATCTACATAAAAAAGATAAGTTCAAAATGAGGCTCTTTCACGCAATAAAACTTAGTGTATCAGAGATCACGTCAGATTACTCTTAGACAGTCGTTAAAACACGACGGGCGCGAGTCAAACTCTTAGTACTCTTCGGGCGAAACGTTGTTGACTTAGTGAACAAGCGGTGTTTTTCTACTACTGATGGGCAGGCATTCATGATACTTGATGGCTAGAGAGATGAAACTTCTGTGGTTACTTGTTAGTAAGTGCATAGGTAATGCTTCTCAATGACAGTTAGTACAGAATAGCCCTTGCTCACGATGAACGATCATTGTACGCTTGCCTTGCTAAAAGCGAGATCAATCGTCGGCCATGCTGACTCCAAATTATTTTTTCGTATTTTGTATTCCCATCAAAAAATCACAAAAGACGGCTTATATCATGAATACATTGTACATTGATCGAATTTTCAAATAAATTGCTGATCAGCATAAACAACTTCATTTTCTGTTTAGGTCATGTAAACCTATGTAGTGAGTCTGCAGTTTGACTACCGGTCACGTGTTCAGACAGGGACGAATCGCTAAACTCCGCCCATTATCATATTGTGGCATGCCTTCAGGCATCTGAGGTAGCAGATCTCGAGCAAGATCTTCCAAGAAATGAGATCAAGGGTACATTGTGAGACCACGTTTTTCAGTTCACTTACACTTTAAAGTTCACACTCAAGCATAATGCCTAGCCCACAAAGGACTGTGCCGCTCACCTGTCTTCCATGCCACAGGTATCAATCTCGACACCTTGACATTGGAGGGTGGGGTTACTGGACTCCTTCACATCCTCACTCGATCGAGCGCAACCGATCTCACGCGCATCCGCGGAATCAAACTGAATGAAAAGGCTACGGATGCAGCCAACAAATCCTTTCATTTCGGGATGACCGCCTACAAAAGACAAAAGGATAGATGGGTTCTCCAGGTAAACATAGTAGTATAATGGACCCACGTATCAGGCTCACAATGTATGTATAATGAGTGTGGGGAGAAGTGGTATCTAAGTATGCAGCGTATGCAGCTTTGGTACATGTGACCCAGGTTCGATCCGAGGTTCTTGCATCTTTTCGTCCCTCTCCGTCGTCGGTTTCAGATGCTTATGTTACTGCGTTCCTTCTGGAGCATACCGACTCCAAGATCAACGATTCACAGTCTCTAAAGCCCTCTCCGTCTCTTGCCACTTCTGCTGCCCAAGCCCATCCGTCAAAGTTACATTTCGTCAGTTGCTGGAGGAGTGCGGATTCGGACGGCGACACTAAATAACGGACTGCTAGCCATAGAGCTTCAACTCTATGGAGTAAACCATGGACCATTCTGAAAACAAGCCAAGGGCTTAGTGATGCCATCCACATAAAACAAGGTAATCTGATCTTACCTGCAACAAAGAATTGTGAGCCAATCATGAAGGAGAGCCCTCGCTTTGTGATAAACTCTTTGCCATCGATGGTTAGGTTGATTTTATTAACCTGAGCTCTGAACTCAAGGTCATGCCACATTCCATCAGAGTAGGAGCCACCATTTTTATCTATAAAAAAGTACAGATTTGTACACATCATTATCATACCAATACCTTATTGAATACCGTGATTGTGGACTCGAATGCAACTTGAACAGCCTTCAAACCAATACTCCGAATTCAGCACCACTGTCGATAATATCCCGATGCCGTAATATGATTTTGAAATCATCACATTTGTGTCTTGTATTAGGACTGCAATCCCACTTACCACTCTTGGCATTTTCCACGATCGCAAAAGAATTTGAGTCTGGCAGCAAAGCATAGTTGACATATCCCTCGGGGCTGATCTTCATCTCAAAATAACCTTGGTTGTTCATGTAGTTATATATCAACAGTCTGTCATTGTCAAATGTCCTGAACTGCAGCCTGAATTGAAGACTGTTGGCGATGATGTTATTGGCTCTAAAGACCAGGTGAGCCTCTGGGGATGGGAATGTCATGGGCTTCATATCCCTGCTAGTCTGCAAAAAAACTAACCTGTCAAACACATATCCTTTTATGCATTCGTGCAACCCGGATATCTACCTCCCATAAGGACTAAGAAATAAAGCAAATGGTCAATCCGGATTGAACACAAAATTTATCATATTGGGGATCCCGATTAAGCTTATATCAGCCATAATTTGTTACGTCCTCTCCACTTACCCCACACTGATCCGTCACTCGACCAACAACTTCAAAGCGAGGCAAGTTCTTATCACGCGTCATGTGAATTCCATTCCAAACAAAGTTCTCTATACAGCCAACAAAATTCTGTCTGACTGTAATACCGGGCTGGTAGAATGTGGGTACGCCACCAAGGTAGAGCTGTAAGGACACGTGAACATTGTATGCATTGAAGCCGTGAAAGCAATTCAACACAACTTCATACTAGCCTGGATAAAGGAAATGCAGTGCCAGCGAAAAGGGCGTCTGTTGACGGTACTGAAACCTGATAATGCTTCTGAGAAGAAAAAATTGACAAACATGACAGACACCATTGTGTATGTAAACATGGTTTTGTGTTATGGGTTCAGTCGGGAGCTGCATTGGCAAAACAGCCACATAATGTATCAGGCACATTACCAACCACCAGTAACTTACATATCTATCCAGGTCGAGGCGCTTGTATTCACCAGTGATGGTAATGTTAACGGGAACTCTGTCTACGCTCACAGTAATATTACGGTTTCCACGGACAAACTCAACATCATGCCACTGGTTGTCGTCCAGAAGAGAACCAGCAACACCACGAGCCCCGCTGTATGACCAGGCTAGGTAGCCTACAAGGTGAACATGCATTTGACATTATTGGTGTAGTCTCCTTGTGAAAACGCAATGCTGTATGAAAAATTTCCGCATTTTTTGGCTGTTGAGCTACGGAGTTCGTGACTAGGTTTGAGCGAACTCAGCTATGGGTATTTCATAATGATTCAGTATGAATCTGTGTACTGAATGTCTTACCTAAACTGATATCAACATAGAGACGACCCTTAGACAACTCCAAGCAGATATGGTCTCCTTGATTACCGGCAGCATAAAATATCAATCCTTCTGGTTCATTCGTCTTCATTCGGAAGCGCAGCAGGTCAGTTGTAGTGAACAGGAAGTTTGGGTCATGGGCATTAAATCTTATGGAAGATGATCCATCAAATCGAGCCGCCTTCCCCTCTAGAAAAACAGGTAAGTGGTGAAAACAGGCCAGAAGAGACCAAACGAGCTCTTTCATTGTTGCAAGCGCACAAGTTATCTAATAGCACAGCTACTCCACAATTTCCTATCAGGAATAAGATTTACTCCAAACCAATTGTCAAAAAGGACAGCAATAGCATATTAGTAGCATCTTGGTTCACACCTCGTAAAAAAATGCTGTCCAAAAACCAAGAAACTGGTCCCAGGTCATACTTATTTGAAAGCACACAATCACACTGGCCAATATAGTTCAGGTAGGTCAGGTAACACTCGGCTTACCGTAGGCACAGCCATAAATCTCCACTCGCATGGCAATGTTTATGTTCCATCTCCTCGGTATGAATCTGATGAACCGAGCGACTATAGGATAGTCAAATGTATTGAAGACTGGAGCATCGTCATGTTCATTACCAGGAAAGACCTGTAACAAAACATTTATTATACATGTAAAGATACACCTCAATATTACGGGGACCACAAGTAAATCTCATTAAAAAGACAACAAAACTCTTTGACCGCTTGTTCATGGTCACTTCCATAATATGGTACAGGTAAACCGTCATTAGAATTCTATGAACAACATGTTGTATACATACATGTATTTAGGGTTTGAAAATCCCGTATCACCGACTACATCGCTTACCAGATCCAATTGAACAAGTTATTATCCGAGTCAAGTGAGATACCGTAGTTATAAAAGACAGCTCACCTTCGGTTCACCAAGATCATTTACAATAGCGACAAATGTTGTTCCGTCATTACTCCACATGACATGATAATCTATAACAAACTGTCCACTACCTCGGTAGCCCTGAGTTGCTACAGAAGTGATAAGTTTTCGCTCCGCGAGATCGACCTGCAGGTGCTGATTATAGTTGTTTGACGATGCTTGCCAAACTGGAAAAAGATATTAATAATCGGATTGTTATTGCATAGCAATTCAGCAATTCACAGTACAGCGTCAAATACGTTCACTAGTGTACACGCAATAAATGGTGAGCAGACGCTCCACAATGCTTTTCTCAACTTACCACTATTGTGGAAGAGTCGGCCTTTGAAGCCGTCCCTCTTGAGCATATGACTTGTAGCAGTGATTGCCTCATCTGGGATCTTGTCTGTTGACACTCCAAAAGCTACACTTTCAACACACTGTTCTAATGCAACTACGAAGCAGATAAACAAGGTTATAGAAACTAGCAACCGTTGGTTAGTGCTAAGTTAGCTGAGATTAAAACTCAGTAACTCATGCCTGAATAGTGACCCAATCTCAGAACCACCCAGCTAAGAATTCTATCAAGCCTGACTTTAATCATGGAGAATCCCCATCAACATAAAATTTTGCTTTTTATTTTTTAGAACACAACAGTACGTGATAGCAAATGTATGTATGCATGCACTGCAGCAGTCTAGTGTAGGTGACATAGTGATCTACAGATAGTAAAACAAAGGGCAGCACTGCCTGAAGATCTACAAGCAGAATTTATTTTGACAGCTGTTAAAACCAAAATCCAATTATGGCAGCAGGTAGGTTAAAGAATTGGAGCTTGAAATTGGTACTCAAACTAGATGTATATTATGTCTGGAAGGTTCTCAAGTTGCACCAGCATGTCACTGGTTGTAATAGTCCAGACTTCAGTGGACTCAGTCACTACTCTACTGATTCAGTCAATAAATCCTGTGGCGTGTGATTAGACAATGACTAGGCTAGTGGGTGACCCAGGGACAGTGTGAGTGTGTGTCAGCTCAATGGATTATGGAGTGAGTCAGTGAGTGACAGGAGAAAATGCTTGTTGAGAATGGCTCACAACGCATTACATACGCATTACGCATAAAGTAAAGTGGTTAGGTCGGTATCTCTCATAGTCATTCTTCTCCGGCTCCAGTCAGTGATTCAGTTGAGTGATCGATTGACACTCACAGTCACACTGGCTCTGACTCACTTACCGTGGCTGAATGGGGAAGTCCCATTCACACTCAGTGACTCACCACTGACTGACTCACTCAGTCACTGAGTGAGTGGTGACCATTTGATTGAGTAGCGACTAGTGAGTGAGTCAGTGACACTGAGACTGACACTCAGTCACAGGCTGCAAGTGTGACTGACTCAGTGACTGAGTATCAAGTCACTCTGACTCTGAGTTCGACTTCGAGTCAGTCAGTCACTCACTACTCAGTCAGAGTCAGTGACTAGACTAGTGAGTGTGAACTAGTCAGTAACCGCACAGGTGGTGTCGGTCCAAAATAGTCTGTCGGTGCCAATTGAAATTTTTTTATGGAGTACCTACAGCCTTATAGTCACTTACCATCATCTGGTCGAGCCGAAATATGAGATATAAGTGATAAAAGCAAGACAAGAAACCGAAATTGCCCCATTTTCATTCCTATTCCATGACCTACTTGATTTCCTACAATAGTCTCAAACCAAACGCGAGGTTGGTCGTACTGGATAACTCATTATTTTACTCTCTTGTATTAAAAATTTTGAACAAATAGAATCAATCTCTTTATTCAATGAGATATATTTGGAGAATTATAAATGAGAAGATTGGTGATCTTGGACAGCTTTCAGAGTATATCGCATCGAACAGTGCAACGTTGTGGGCCCACAACTCCGCATTAACAAATTTGCTGCAGGCCTCGCTTTCGGGTGTGTGGGTGGACATATACAAATCCGGTAGTGAGTCAGTGGTATGATTTTTGGAAGTCGATTGAACAGAGTTTTACCATTTACCAAGATATGGGGTAGGACAAAAAGGGGAGACCCAACCTTCATTTCATAATGTCCAAGCATGATCACAAGAACAATTTTTTTATGGATGAACTGCCATCAATCAATGTACTTCGGTAAATCCATACAATAAAATAACAAAAATAACTTGTCTTCTTGCCATGGCAAGTTTGTGGTACGACAACAGAATGTAACATAACATGGCTACGCTAGGTTTCACTAGGTTTCATATATTCAACTGGTTTATACAGCGTAACTACGATGACTCAGATAATACGCCATTTGCAGTCATTATACTACAAAAACCCTAGGAATGATACATTATATTCCAAGTCAGGAGCACAAATATTCTAATAATAAACTTGGAATAAATAAACATAATAAGGTCGGTCTTCATTATAAGGGCGAATCAAAAAGTTCAACAAAGACCATCTGCATATTCATCCTCCTCCTCATCTTGATTGATTGGTTCACCAGAACCCCCACTTCCTGTCGTGAATATTCCATCTGGAGGATTTTCTCTGAGATCACGCGCCAATTTAGCGTACTGAAAGATAGGTAGGAACTATCAAATAGTAGCTCAGACTATAGATAGCTATTTACATGACCCCATTGAGAAAGTGAACACAATCACTATGTACAACCAATCATTTCAGATTGTGATCAGATGACTGATAAACACAGCACCTGCAGCTAAGCCCTACAGGGAATGGAGTTTACGAAAACATTTACTAAGTACAAGCTTATCATCCAAATGAAGGTCTTGTATTGGATTAACACCTTATTCCACAAAAAGGTCCCTCAAGCATTGTCCAAATAAATTCTAGTGACAGCGACGAAGTCTTGATGGGCTCTGGGGGGGTGGGGGGGGGAATGATTGT
>Ga0224511_10003058_pt1 | contig 11786 bp, 2 predicted proteins | sample SF_May12_sed_USG_2_FD_169988 | JGI IMG/M metagenome (GOLD analysis project Ga0224511, IMG submission 169988) | Sediment microbial communities from San Francisco Bay, California, United States - SF_May12_sed_USGS_8_1 | ecosystem: Environmental > Aquatic > Marine > Sediment | place: USA... | reverse complement strand
TTTTGGACGGGCATCATTCCAGTATAGTGGTTCATATTTATTTTAAGTTTCATGAAATTCTACTGGCTAGTTACTGAGAAAACGCAGGTGACGGACGGAAGGACGGACGGACGGAAGGACGGACGGACGGACGGACGGACGGACAACGCCATTTCAATATCCCCCTCCCTTTTTCATAGGCGGGGGATAATAACCGATGTATAAGTGTATCATAGGTTGTAATAACAAACACAGTGTTTAAAACTGGTGTATTTTATGCTAAACTACTTAACAATGAAGTAATAAATAAAGTTGATGGTGACAGATTAACAGATTATTTGCTTATTCTGTTGTAAACGTGTTTTACTAGTTTAACACGCCAGACCTATGTTTTAGCATTTACCGATTGACATCCGCAATCAAACTAATACAAAAATGTACCGCTACTATATAATAAACATTAAACGTTTGCATATGAAAAAAATCTACATGAAACATACGTTACTGGAAATTTTGATTTTTCATCTTCAATTAAAAAAATTGCCAAGTAAGCTTATTTTAAAACCAAGGAACTTCTTTATTCAATATGACAACTATCTGGATACATTGCAAAGACAAAGTAATTGTGCAGAAATCATTATTGAAGCATCATATGCACGCTCAAAGTTTAGTAACAGATGTTTCAATTAGAATACGGACACCTCATTTTTCAGCAGGTGCAATAGAATTTACAAAATATAATATTTGCATTCATAAGCAAAGAGGTCTCGTTTAATAAAACAATTCTCTTGGAGCATTTAAAACCCCATACTGACGTTGCCCATTATATAAAACATGCACAGTGGCCAACAGAGAAGCGTTACGTATGTTTCTTTGCATTTTGGCGACACTTTTCAAATCAAGTTTTAAATACCATATGGTATATAAAACGGTTTTCTTAAATGTCCAAATAATACAACTTACAGCCATTGTATAAAAAATGCACACATTTGCACCTAAAACTTTTTAAACTAAGTTGTATTTTTATGAAAAAACATTTAAAATAAAAACTCGCGACAGTCACGTATGTTGCATTTTTGACATTTTGTAGCAGAAAAAAATTGCAATTTGTATCATCTAAGATGGCGTTTGTGTGGTAGACGTAGTTCGTATGGTTGCTGTACACCAACTTAACGTTAAATTCTAGTAATATAATCGGTCATATGCGAATAAAGACCTGGCGACACGTTTGGACCGTCTTATTGAGAAAGTGCGTTTAACTAAAACATTTTTAAGTAATTACTCAAAGCTTAATAAGCATACAAATACAATTCATTGCAAATATAAGAAAGAGTAAATGCATAAATAAAGCATCAGCCTACAAGTCCAAGCTTGTGGAGATATTAAAATAGTAAAGTATGTGTAAAGGTAAGAACTGGCTTCTGCGAGGTTCAGGATAGAAGTGACTTGTGGAGAAAGAAAAGGCGGGAACACTCACTGGTCTCGTTAATCAGTAAAATGCTGACAGCGATGTAGCCCAAATTGTGTGTCTTTTCAAAGTTTCCAAAGTCAATATTACACCTGGAATTCAGGAGTTTGTCCTGTGTATAATTGTGTGGGAATACGTGCCCTATGAATGCATTCCTTCTAAATACTGATAGGCCGCCAAACGTAAAATTTCCAGGCACAATTTAGAAATAAAGGTCGAGAAAAAGCAATTTGTCCTACCTATGTTAATAACTTAAGGACACGTTTTGGATAAATATATTTTATTTATGCAATTATGTAAATCAACGTTGTTTTGTATTAATTTACCGTCAATTTGAAACAAAGAAATAAACGATAAAAGCCAGTTTATCCGTATTTTCACACGCTTTAAGATGCCTACGTTTGCCCTACTATTTCACAAAAGTCACAGGTCAGCCTTTACTTGATATATGCTTCATAACGTTTTTCCTTAATTGATTTAATTATCAGAATTAGTAACTTTTGCAACTTATTGTTACATGCATTATTCTCGGGTTCACCATTTGAAGGTTAAAATTACACAATGATATATTGGTCAGTAACGCCACTTGTGTTACCTCAGTGTCAAAGTCTTTATTAGAGGTAAAATATCAGAAATGATATTATTTAAAGTTGTCGACAATGTGCCTGGACTGTTGGCCAAATGTTTTTAAATATACTTTGCTTACTATTGTGCCTAGACTGAATTTGTTTGTTATAAATTAGATATATTTTTAAAATCTTCGAATATCATCATAATAAAGATCTAGTAAACCGTAGAAACAAAATAAAAAGGTAAACATGTGGGGAAGAAATAAAACACGAGAATTCAGAACACCATCTCCCACTCCCAACACCTACACACACAGAAAAGGGAGCTATTACTGATTTTTATATCTTACGATAAAAATGTCAATTTTGATTTATTTGTACGATTTCTAAACACTTTGATTTGTTCAATTTTTATGATGAAAATTCTAAAAATTGATAGGCTTCTAATGTCTTACAAGCAGCATCTTCAATAATTAAAACGTGTTGATTTTGTTTGATAAATATTTAAAGGAAGCGTCAACGTTTAATTAATGAAATATATATGTCCAAATATTCAAATGCCTATTGTGCACCACAAGGTTGACTTATTTCATTCCCTTTTTTTTCAGATAAACTTTTTCTGCATCAATGAGACGGACACAGACACCAACGAATTTGACAGTGCCATACTTTGCGCTGTACTTAGAGGTAGGAATGGAAAACATTGTGTTTGACAATAGTTGTTCAAAATTTAGATTGTATATTGTATATCGGCAAAATACTTTTATAAATATTTAAAAAAATATATAAATGCATATAACATGATTTAAACAATCTTTGTAGAGGACCACTAGATGATGTTACATACAAAATATCGAAGAAATTGTTGACGCACGCACTTTGTCCTCAGGTGGGCTAAAATAATTCCTGTGAATTTAGTTTAAATTCAAGTGAGCGTTTTAGGACGTTAAGCCAGTTTTGCCTATATAATTCAATGTAAAATTATGACCCATGGAGCGAGATCAATTTTGACCCCTGGGGCATAATTTAAACAACTTTGGCTGAGAACCTCTATGTTAGGGTATATACTAAAAATAAAATCCCTGGGCCTTGCAGTTTTGGACAAGTTTTTTTGCATTTTTAAAACCTAATTTTTGACCCCGTAACCTACATATGCAACCAGTCAGAAGAGTTTAAAAACTTTTGGTAAGGATCATTCCTCTAAAGTGTTGTCAAAATCCACTATGAACTTAAGGAGAAGTCATTAAAAGTGTTCCGTATATAATTCAATGTTAATTTGTACAAACCAGGTAGAGGACCTCCAGATGTGGTTTAGGACAAAACGATTTTTTAAATGCATTTTGAGAGCCTCTTTTGACCCCGTGACCTATTTATGCAACTAATCGGAACCGTTTGAACAGCTGTGGTTGGCACCACCCTGGGATTATTCCTGTGAAGTTTGGTCAAAATCCAATAAGCGGTTTCAGGGGAGAAGATGTTAAAGTAAATATTTTGACGCACGGCACAGGACAGGCGACGACGGATGACGGAAAAAGGCCTGTCACAATAGCTCACCGTGAGCACTTTGTGTACTTTAGGTTAGCTAAAAGGTTACCAATTCAATAGTATTTTAAGTTCATTATTGAAATTGCCTTGCAATATAAATTGAAGAGATGTTCAAACAAAGAATGTTGTAAACAATGCAGATATGTCAAGTTTAAGGGCACCATGACAAAATGACACGTACACAAACTAACACACAGAACGACATAAAAACACGTACAACTTCATGACGCAACAGACATTAAGAAAATCTATATTTTTGTAAACAAATGACAAAGAAACACATTAACAAATAAAAGCCAAGTGGTTGGGCGACACTTGTTTAACAAAGTCGTTTTATGCATGTGGACTTGTGCATCTGGAGATTTGATGCACATTCATTGCCCCAATAGAGAGTTACTGCCATGATTGGTGAAAATTGTTCAATTTTATCAAGCCATCAAGTTTCTGGTTCAGAGTGTATACCTGTATGCGTGCGTACGCCCGTCTGTACGTGCGTGCGTCATGACTGTAACTTTAATATATGTTGACAGCTTTGAATATATCTTGGCACAAAATATAGACCTTGATGAAAAAGACATGACGGCCGACAGGCAGGCGCAGATTGCAATGGCATACGTACCATGGCATGTTGAAATCTTTTGATAACATATCATTGCAGGACTCCAAACATTTTTTAAAACACGCTTAAAATGAAAATTGAGATACTTAATATTTTTCGCAAAACGTCGTAGTAATTAATTTAATATTCTTTTGGTTCTTATACCCGCCAATGACGTCACATATGTTGGCGTTTAAAAGATGTGTTTACAAACAAACTGTTAGGAAGACAATGTTATGGATAAATGTTACATATATATGTAATAATTGCACATTTTAAGATTTTCCGAGTAAATCGCAAATGTTTGTTAAGAATTTGTTTTTCTTAGTTTATTTTAATTCTAGTTCTTTGTGAGATTGTTATTTGGATATGAACTTCTTACAAACAGTCGTTAACATCGGCGCGTAAAATCTTTCGTGTACCAAAATGGCCACCGGAAGTAGACAAACCATATTTGGCATATCATTTTTATATTCCCGACATTTGTAATCCCGTATTATTTTTTTTATTCTACGTCAATTTGATAATCGCTCTATTATAAAATTACTGACCAATTATCGGACCGGGTGATGGTGATAGCGATTTGTATAGGCATGATTGACAAGTGAATACAATAGATGGCCCGACAAAGCTGGTCCGTCAAGACGCCATTTTGGGCGGGCTGTCGATAGGTCAATAGTACGACCGACTGAGCCCATTTTAACAATTGTGCTAGATCACGCCTGTGCAGCTTTATAAAATCGAGTCAAGCGGGTTATAAAAGTGAGGTTGGAGTTGTCTCTTTTATAATCCAATGTTATAGTTTTGTTTACAGGACCGAGGACATTTTTGACCCAAGGGTTAGAAGTTGAATACATTTGATAGAATGTTAGCATAAACTTTCAATGTGTGATGAACTACTAGTTCGACTGTCGCTTTCGAGCTGAACCTAAATAGCAGATGACTTGACAGTGAGCTCAAGTATCTGTCACTGTTTGGGCCAGGCGCAATGCTATGGTAATACTAATATAAATTGAAGAGATATTCAAAGAAAGAATGTTGTAGATGTAGATATGTCAAGTTTAAGGGCACCATGACAAAATGGCCCGTACAAATACTAACACACAGAACGACACCTAAACACTTACAACACCATGACGCAACAGACGTTTAGAAAAACAATATTTTGTGTTTTTCGGAGATAGAAGAAGTACCTTCGTTACCTTAAGGTCGTTTGAACAAAATAGACGCTGCTACTTCTACTACAATAATAAATCAAACGGAAAACAGAAAAGTCCTAAGAAAGCATAGTGTGCATTGGAAAAAATAGCAGTCTCGCTTTTATTAATTTATTTAAACTTATCTATTTAAAGTCGATTACGAAACAAGTTATCGCTCATTCCGGATGGAATCCATCTCATATTTTTGAACGAGGTTTTAGAGGGAAGAGACTCCAGACATATCCTTATATGGTGAGCGCTAAGCAAGGAAATACCTGGTTTTTAACGTATTTCGTATGACGCGGTTGGGAATCGAACCCACGACCTCCCGCTCACGGGGCGAACGCTCTAACCATTGAGCCACCGCTGCTCAGTTTTATTGAAGGTGTAATCAATGGAAACAACAGCTGGTCGAACCGAGTGAGGAACCCACGACCTCCCGCTCACGGGGCGAACGCTCTAACCGTTGAGCCACCGCTGCTCAGTTTTATTGAAGGTGTAATCAATGGAAACAACAGCTGGTCGAACCGAGTGAGGCTCCGCAAATAGGTTTTGGACATATAGAAGTAGTTTGTCCAGTAACTGTTTCCCAAATTCGGCATAAAGAGTTTTGTTTTTAAAATTCCAGGTCAGTAGTTTGATTTAACCATAAGTATTACCCAAATAAATAACATGCATACATGAATACAAACAAAACAGAAATGGCAATATAATTGAAACGAAAGCTCAAGGCTTATAAAGTCTCTCTCCAATTTGGTTATTTTACTAGAGATAATGTGTGATTGAAGTAGGATGAATTGTGTGGAAAAAATATACATGTAAAACTCATTACGGTATTAAACAGAGTATAAAGTTGTTCTGGGGAAATGTTATCATTTTTAAACTTGCTCTAAGGAATTTTGTAAAAAGGTAACTACTAATGCAAAGCAATACAAAAAACTTTAAACAGCAAATCATTAACTCTTATGCCAAGGAGTGTCCACTCATTTTTAAACATGCGTAAAAGTGAGAAGGTGGAAATGAAAAGGGAACTGGATTAGAATCCCATGGACTCCTTGATAAACAAATGGACAGCATAAAAATGGCAATATTGGAGTTCGAATCGAGATAGTAGGAGTCACATATAAATATGTCAAGTGTTGGTTCACAATATTGAGCAACATAGTTTAGGAGGGAAGTCTGTAGTTTCATAATGTAGGTAGCAGTAACCTGGACACAGTTTAAAGTGTAAACATTAACGAATAGCAAGAACTTAAAACACGCCTAGGCAAAGTAATGGTTCTAATGTACTGCACTTCGACGTAATGAGAAATATCTACGTACAAAGTTTCTTGTTGATTCAGAGATATTGTTTAGACAATGTTCAAAGTGTCAAATATATACAAAGGGCAATAACCCCAAAACTAGACATGGCGGAGTTTCGATTCTTGTGTACTGCACGTCTAACCGATGAGATATATCTACCTACTAAGTTTCTTGTTAAACCATTTGTAGTGTCTGCTTTATTACCCGGAAAAGATGTGGTCGGACGGGCGGACGGACGGACGGACGGATGGACAACGCGGCGACTATATGCGCTCCTTTCGATGAGCATAATTAAATGTGCCCACCATTCATGCCCAAAACAAACCTCTTGAATCAGAGCGTATATATTTTTACTAGACATTATCTAGCGGTTCTCTACAAATGCTATTCGATTTTGACCCTGGGGTGAAAGACAACGACATCCCAGGATCGACAATGTGAATATTTTCAAACGACATTTATTCCGGTTTTTATTGCCTAAATTGATGAATAGGTCTGGAACGATACAGTCACTATCGGTACACTATCGATACAGAAATCAATTGATTTGTATCGATACGGCCATCATGCTGTACCGATAAATCTGGAAGTATATTTTCACACTTGATGTTTTATACAATTAAGCAAAAGACTTAAGCATATCGAGTTTGACATTAATTATGTTAACCTAATACTTTGTGAATAAAACTATGGCATACACTACATAGGTGATCGTTTTGCTTTAGCACTAGTTTTTGTTAAATTCATTGTATAGATCAACCCAAATCAGTCACTTTGTTGTTGATATCTAAAATTCCTGATTTTGAAACCTTAAGTCCTGTACATATATATCGTATCAAATACGTATCGTATCGGCAAGGACCGTATCGATACGTATCGTATCGGCTGCTGACCTATCGTACCAGCCTTATTGATGAAACTTAAAAGCACTAGGATGGAAATGTTATCATGCTTATAAGCAGGTATAAACACAGAAGAAGAGTTCTTATTATTGCATATGGTAACATATGACTTAAATGCGTTTTTGCTGTTCTTGGTCCCTTTCCATTGTATAATTTTTAAAATGCATGATTCAAGTATGACTTGTTAAGGCTTTATCTATTATAAGCAATCAATTATAATATGAACATAATTATTTCCGTGCAGCCAACAAGAAGAATGTGGATACACAGTTGTCCCTAGCCTTGAACTGGAACCGATGTGACATCGCACGGCACGGGATCTTTAAGCCTGAATATATGAAGCACTGGAATGTAAGGGAACATACAACCTGTGGCATATCAGATTATTTACTGTTCTTTTTCTAAACTAATTTGTATCAATTACGTAGTTCGAACTTTGTACATCTTTACCACTTTATTTAGTTCAAGTAAATATTGTAGGATTAGATGAAAAAAACTTTTGTAAAGAGAAAATGCCCCGACTGCAGTTGAACAGAAAAAAGGCATAATCATACTTTGTTTTCTGCTAAATCAATCCTTTATTAATTTCGGGAATTATTATTATATAAACAAGTTACTGGAATGCCATTTCCTTCTCGCGACCTAGTTAGAGGGAAGGGAAGGATGCTTTGTATTTAATATTAACTTTACCATTTATTTTTCTAGCCTTGACCCTTCTGCCACATACCTGTGATGATTGTCTCCCTTCCATTAAGGACATGCTTTCTTTTCACTTTCCTTTTGTTCATATCCCTACGTCTTGGTAGAGAAAGTAATTGTATTTAGTTTTCTTTTACTTCTCTAATAAATGTTTAGTAAGTGTGAGGTTAACTGTAGCTTAATAGGGGCCTACTGGTTTCAAGTCCCAATGCATTGACCGTACTAGTGACTGTTTTAATTGTTTGCTTTTGTACGGGCCATCTTGTCATGGTGCCTTAAAACTTGACCTGTCTACATTGGTTGCAACAATTGTTCTTTGAACACCATTTTAGTTATATTTTTATTTTGTTATACCGTGCCTTTAGCAATTCAATAATTTGCTTGGCTTCCATGCCATCGGATTTGATAACGGAAACAGGTAAATCAGTTTACAAGCACTAACCGGTCAAAATACGTTTTTCGTTAAAAGATGATTGTTTACAAATTGAGAAAAATATTCCCACCTACTTATTTTTCATCACATTACTAGTTTGTTTTAAAAAATAACAAGTAGTATTGAAATCAAGCCAAGTATCACTCACACTTTCCACTAGCGGATCCAGGGGGGGGGGCGTATGATGTTACGGGGCCAATTACTCTTAAACTTTGTGAAGTTGGTACGAATTAAAGCTCTGTCTCCAATCAGTATCGCAGGACACATACGTTCAAAACAGCCATTTTCACATCTCAGCGTGGATCGATCAAAACGTTGGTTCGGGCAATCTATTTGGCATTTTAGTAAAAATTAGACGATCGTTGTACGTCCCTTCATTGATATCTATGTAAAATGTACTAAACTTTGTTGCAAATATTCTAGATAAAACGAAAGTATAAAACAAACAATTGAGCAAATAATTGCATTATCATGTACACGTGCAGTATTACGTTAAAAGGTTGGTGACGTTGTGGAAATTAGTTTTCGCTGACATTATCTATTTCAGACGGCGTTTGTTTTATATAATTGCCGTTACTGATTTATGTGCGTCATATATTTCATTTCACTTTCCGCTTATTCTAAGAATACATTTCGTGGTTGATTAGTTCACTGAATGATGAGCGTCATTTGGGCTGGCGTACTTTAACCAGCACTAACCAACATACATTCCTGCTGAGCTCATCATACTCGTCTGTCTGATAGTGGGTGTTTCTCCTTTGTATCTTGGATTGACGTATCTTTTTGCGAACATCCTCTTTAAAAATGCTTGTCTGAATTACAGTTAAAACACTTCAATCGATTAAGAGGCCATGGCTTCCTGGTAGAGTTTGTACTATTCTGCATAGTTCTTTAGGGTGGTGGGCGTGGAGGTCTATTGTCCTGTGGACGATCTTGTAGTCAAACGATAAAACGTTCAAGCTGCTGCTTCAAGTCTCTGATTTATTTCTCATTTCCGTTATTTCGTTTGCTTCAGCACGGTGAGCATTAATGATTGGTCGCAGCATACCCTGTTGACAATTTGCTGCTCGATAGAAGTTTTTCAGTTATACTGCATGTCGTATGTCATCATTGAGATCAACAGGTTTGGCCTGCTTGATTTTGAGTCGCATTCCAAAGTTGACTAATGCGCATATGAATTGCTAAATGGCTAGAGTTTCCTTAACGTCATTTGGAGCACGTTGGTAGGACAAATTTGTTAATCTGCATATGCCTTGTCCTATGCTATGGTCTCGTTAGCTCTTTGTTACCTTTCTTTTAGCTGGACCCGATATAACACCGTTTGGTTTGGAGGAGCCAACCTCTTCTCCAGGGCACGAACCAGGTCATCATAACTTGTGTCTTTGGGTGCCAGCTTTCCAAATGCTCCCTGTGCCTGTCCCATCAGAAACACAGACACATACATTGCCTTTTGGTCATCGTCCTAGCCATTAAGTCTAACACAAACTTAAAAATGAGCTCTGTAGTCTGTACAAGACCCCTGATCATCGTACGTGGCTGGTTTAACCTTAATGCTATTTGCTTTCTGAGAAAGGCCTATTGTTACATTCAGGACTGTAAACTACCCCTTTTCGTACAGTTACATCTGTCATTTTCTAGCCCATCTGTGTGACGGGCCATTTCTAATCGTGTCTTTACAATAGATTTCTTTGGTAAAATTCTTCTTGGTCTGAGTGATGGACTAAGTTTAGGGGTTTCTGTTGCCATTCCATACATCACCGTCTTTGGTGTAGTCATGTTGAGTTCACGCTGCATATGCTCAATCTCTTGTTGTAACTTTATGGTATGTCGCTCTCTTCTATACGTTTTATTATCATGCCTTAGAGATGCGTTATAGTCGGCACTATCCATTTAAGATAAGTGAAAGTCCTGTAACTATCAGAGCCCCACGTAGCGCGCCTAATTTTGTAACGTGCACCGGTCTAGCTTGTCTCTAGTTATATACAAATTAATTTCGCCTGGCTATCTTGCCAGTGTGATTGAATAAATTATTGCTACAATGATTGTTTTTAATAAATAATCAACACGAGTTAATGCACTTAAATATGCACGTTTAACGATCTCTTTACTATAAGGCAAGTTAATATATGCAGGCTGAGACTGCTGTAGGCTGAGACTACTGTGGCATGGTCCTATGGTAGCATGGAGCTATACGTGGGATAGTGTCCTTTGGCACGGTGGACTATTAGTTCGGACTGTCGCTTTCGGGCTGAACCTTACTTACAGACGAGCCCTAATAATAGCGAGCCCAGGCTTCCACTGTCACTGTTCAGATCAAGCGCAATGCTATGATATTATTAGGATGACAGAGAGCTTTAATTACGTTTTGTTGGTTCAGCGATGTTAACAAGTTAATAACGAGTAGGAGACTGACTTAAACTGTGGTACAACGGCTTTTATAATACAGGTCACGCGGTATCATTAAATCAGACCTTTTCATATAGGTAAATGTTGCCTACGCTTACTATACATATTAATTGGTGGAATTAAGACATTACAACATTCTAATATTATCTAGAAGGCCTAGACGTTTATTTACACCCGGAACTATAGTTTTCGCCGTACTTTTAGGGTAACATTCAACCAACTATGCGAAAATATGGCGCTAGGTTTGTTCACTACACAGACATCAAACACAGCCGACATAGTGTAGTATTAAGGAAACATACTAGTACATTAAAACATGTTTATCAAACGATAAAACTTCTTTATTAAAACAAACACGTTTCGTAATGGATATAAAATGAGGTGATATTGAAAACAGTGTAGAAAGTCATAGATTTAGGACACCATGACAAAATGGCACGTACGTACCGGCAAATGTTTGTGATCGTTTCCATATTTTCACACTTTTTGGGGAAAAAACTTTGGTGTAGAAACATACGAGAGTGCACTTGCAGAAAAACAGTACGAAACCAATAATTTGTTTACAATAAAAGCTATACCTCTCTCTCTCTCTCTCTCTCTCTCTCTCTCTCTCTCTCTCTCTCTCTCTCTCTCTCTCTCTCTCTCTCCCTCCCTCTCTTCCCTCCCTTTATCCCTCTCTTCCT
>Ga0224511_10003057_pt1 | contig 11787 bp, 7 predicted proteins | sample SF_May12_sed_USG_2_FD_169988 | JGI IMG/M metagenome (GOLD analysis project Ga0224511, IMG submission 169988) | Sediment microbial communities from San Francisco Bay, California, United States - SF_May12_sed_USGS_8_1 | ecosystem: Environmental > Aquatic > Marine > Sediment | place: USA... | reverse complement strand
AGAGCCATGAATGTGCAAGGTACCTCGCAATATAAAAGAATTAACAAACCTTGAATTTAAAGAGTAACTGCAAGAATCCAAACAAACAGTCGTAACTTCGACGTCTAATTTGTGCACGCTGTATTTTGGTCTTAACAATTACTAAACAACCTTGAACGCAGTATAGCGATTTGTCCCTATAAATAAACTGGGTATTTTACTTATGACATAAATAGCAACACGTAAACCTGTGAAATAAAATTCAGTTATTTTTAAAGATTTGTACACAAAAAACGTAAACCTGGAAAATAATTTAAAATTAATTGTGAAATTTCGTTTTCCGTTTTTATGGTGTGTGTGAGTGTGTGCGCGCGCGCGTGAGTGCGTGTGTGTGTGTGTGTGTGTGTGTGTGTTCAAATATCTTAACATTTCTTATAATTGAGACCGAAAGGTCGTGCAAGCAAAGGTCTTACCTTACATTGTAATTGACAGTTGTTGACGAAGTGCGTGTATAATACTTATAATATTGCATCAGACAATTCTTTTTCTGAATTATTACATATTCAGGGCAGTTAAAAGGACGTTTCCTTTAGTTGTAATTATTATATTTCCTCAATATGTTCATGTTTCATAAAACACTAAAATGCCTTCATAATTTGAGCGCATTTTACGTCAAACTTATTTAAAATAACGTGTTGGGTCTAGCATGAACTTGTAAAAACACAAAAATGACTTTGTTTTAATATGCTGTTTACTTCCATTTTATATCAAATGATTAAGTAATCTTATAGTATGATATAACACTCGTATTAAGTCGTTGATTTGGTTACACGAGGCTTTTACGCAATACAATTACACTTTTTTGTTATAAATTTAAGTATTAGTTTTAGATAAAATGTGTTGAAAAGTATTATCTGGAAAATATGTTTTTCATAACAATTATATTTGATATGCATACAACCTTAACGTGTCGTCCTAGCTGTTTACACCATCAACTATTCCCATGACGCATACTTTTAAAAGCAACTATGATTTAACATATCATTTTAAAATGCTTTACACTGTTTCGAAAAAGTAGTACCGACTCGCTTAGGCCAAGTGTTTTATGTTGTTTTTTACAACAAAATCTGCGATTGATATAAATCAGTTACCTACACCGGTAGTCATTTAGTCGTTCGATGATTCAAATTACAGGTTTGGATAAATGATCGCGGTTTCAGTAGTTTAGCTGTTTTAATCAGTGAGTTTAAATAGCAGAACACATACTATGCTATATCTTAATACTAAATATTAGTTTATATTTGATTGATGCTGCGTGTTTGTTGGTGTTTTGGTGGTAAGTTTTCAAAAAAGCAATTAATAAGATCTGGCACCAGGCTATGCGATTGTTAGTATATCAGCGATATCATGAGTCAGGCAATGTCCGTTGATTTGCAATCCCTATTTAGACATGCCCGATTATTTATGTATAAACTATGTCGCTTGTCAAATTATTTTGATCGTTTCTTCTTGTGTCTAATTGATTAGCATGTTCAGTATTTTTGAGATGGGTAACTGGCGGATATGGTGGAAGCGGCGGCGTTTACGACGGGAGAGGTGGAGGTGGTGGCGGCGGCGGGGGTTCGGCGGTGGCTACGGTGGAAGAGGAGGCGGCTGGGGGCAAGACGGAGAAAGAGATGGAGATACTACCCTTCGGAATTGGTGGCGGGATGGGTGGGGCATTCAGTCAGGACGGTCAACGGGGGCGAGATGGAGGTCCGTTTAAGACGAAAATAGTTCCGTCTTAGTTTGGCGGCCTATCAAACATGTTGGTTAGACTGGCAACTGATAATATAAAAGTCAATATGAAACCAGGTCATCGAGTATCCTGCTGCTCCCGACGTTCATCTTTAACAAGAAGGTTTTTCTGGATCAAATGATACAAGTCATATAGTTAACGTATGACATGTAGCAGAATTAAGTTATTAGGTGTCCTAATATTTGTAAAGAAATTAAAGAATCATATTTGATATAAGTATGATAAGAACTTCTGAAAATTCTTTGTCGAACTGAAAGTAGCGGTTATCAAGCTCGGTAGGAGACCTTTATTATAGAAGTGCTTATAAGATGTATGAAGTTTCATTGTAGAAGGTAAGGTGATTAATAAAATAATATAGTTAATAAAACTTTTAAACAAAGATTTCTAAGTCAAAAGAGGCAGGCCTTGGTCAAAATGAAAGTCATGGTAACCATAATTGTCATATTACCTCAGACCTTGTTACTTAAAACCAATTAACAATAATTTAAATAGTCTCTAGAAAGTGAAGACGTAGGACATGCTCGATATCCACCATAGATGTGTTCAGTTTCCCGGATGTCGCTAGGGGAGATGTCACCGTTAAAATGTCCTTTTAAAGAAAATAATTAGGTCAAAGGTAAAAAAGTGGAACAATTTGCAATTATTTATGTATTTTATTACTGTGGTGTCAAAACAGTTTTATGTGTAACAGTTCATTTATATGAACTTATATACGGTATATTTGATGTTTGTTTTTCTCAAAATTAAAAACAAAACATTTGCTTTGCAAAATATATTTTTGGGTAAAACATTATATGGGACTGCACTGAAAGGAACTTCTAAGTGTACATTTTATAAATCTATGTAACTTCCATTAGTTAAAATATATGGCTGATTTTTTCACCATTTTGTCTGTTATCAACATGTCATCGATTCCTGTGTGCACTTCGTGCATTGTTTTAATGGTTTGTCGCAGCCGACAATTTCGACCTTTTTCAATGTCGTGCCCGATAATTTCGTGCATCATTTTAAGTTGTACATAATTAGCCTATTTTTTTTTCATTAACGGCATATTTCATAAAAACATCTAACATGGCGAGAAAGTCCATTGCAAAAAAACGTAATCCGTTGGAATGTTAAAAGCTGGAGTATCACTACAAGAGGTAAGTGTAAAGCACGAGTTATGTCCCTTGAAACTGACTTCTTGTAATCCGTGGCAAGAGGGACAAATGCCATGATGACCAACAACAATGTCTGGGTACTAGATTGGCCAGCGAGAAGTCCAGATCTCAACCCCATAGAACATTTGCGGGATAAGTTGAGGCGAAGAATACGTGCTCAACCTACGGTACAAGATCTGCGTAATGGCGCCATTCGGACGTGGGCAAACATTCCTTAAAACTTCAAAGGTACATTGTGTCTATGAGAGCGAGATACCGGGTTGTTATTCAAAAAGAGGGGGGAGTACAATGTAATAATTGTTAAATATAGATGCATCATTGTTTGTGATTTTCGAATTTAGTGTAAACATTTTGTTTTTACATTTTTGACAAAAATACAAGTAATTATTCAAAAAATTAGAATATCACAATGCAAAATCAATTGTAATAAATAATCAATAAAAATTAAATCAGTTCGGTATTTATGTTTCCTAAAATAATAAAATATCTGAGTGAAAAGTACTTTTCCGTGTATAGATGTTGTACCTCTCGGGTTAAACACTTGAAACTTACAAATTCGCGACTATATATACTTATCAACTTTTAGAAAATATAATTGAATGTACATTTATATCACAGAATGGAGTTAGTTGGTTTCCTTCAAGCAATAAACTACAACTCTGTTAATCTGGTTTTACGGATAAATGATAATAACAATTTAATAAAGAGAGGTTAATGCAAATGTGCAAATACCTACAAGGACATTACATTTTAACTTTTTGGAAAACATTTGACTTAATTAGGTTGCCATGGATAGAGATATAGCGTATTAACTTAAAAAAGCTGTAGTTCTAAAGTGATAAAAGTATTACTGAACTGGATTATCATGACAAAATTAAAGACAAAGAATAGAAATGTGTATTTTATGTCAGGTTAAGTTAATTTAATAAAGAAAGACATGTTTTATATGTTGCTACGACTTCAGTAATTATTACAATAACAGTTGAAACATGTTCCCACTGATAATACTGTATACTTCTATTATATGCACGTGTATATAATGCTTCCATAAATAAAAAAGTGTTTTATTCATTATATAGAAATACTAGGGGTACTTTAAGAGTAAGTGCTTCATACTTCAGTATTAATTGTTTGCAATAAAACTGAAATATAAATTGAAGAGATGTGCAAACAAAGAATGTTGTAAACAATGTAGATATGTCATGTTTAAGGGCACCATGACAAAATGGCCCGTACAAAGTCGTATTCCTCAAAACGTGATTTGAACATGGATCAGATGGATTACAGTATTTACATGGACACAGTATTAGCACAGTGCGTTGCATCACACCCACACGCATACACACATGTCTCACTAGATATGTGATTCGTTTTCATCGGCATGATGTGAGCTTGATGCAAGATGATAGTGTGTTTGATTCAAGCATCCTTACAGGTCTTACAATGCCTTGAACAGCCACATGTTGTTACTGGGTCGGCATATTGAAATGTTTTGTTTTCAGTATTAATCCGCATTCGGATCTAATAGCATGCTTTGCGAATATGTAACAACAATGAATCTCTGTTTGGAGGAAGCAAATCTAAACACTGTTTGGCCTTCATGAAAAGCCTGAAAGTACGTATTCAATATCAGAATCGTGGTCACCACTGCAGCGATACAGATTGCACTAGATCCTTTCCAAGTGTGTCATGCTTTCGCCATGGCCAATGAACGAAAGCTTTATATAACATTGTCTTGCTAACATCAGTGACGTACGAGGTTGTATCGCTTCCAGCCATAGTATAAACTCTTAGGGTGTTTTGTCATATGCTCTTATTGTGTGTTGCAGTGACTGTATGGACAGGAAAGTATCGACATAGCTTGGGTTACCAGAGACCATCCACACATCTGTATTTTTCCTCAGTGATACCAGATGTCGGGAAGGTCACTTTTAGCAATGAGAACTGAAAGCTATGCACCCATCAATGGCTACATCAATACCTGAGTTAAAGGAGTTCACATCCAAGAAGATTAGAGTAGAGGGGGCGTCATTCTGTTCGGTTCGGGAATGACATTCATACAAAAAGCTGCAGAAAAAAGAACAAAACTACAATGTCTTACAAACAGGCTAGATGTATCCTTTCAGAACTAGAAGACAAGATCTCCTGAGCAAAAATAAATTTGAAACCGACACCGAACAATTTCGGAAGTCTGATAACAAGATAGGGACATGTAAGGCAATTCACTTTCACAATCCAAGGAAAAGCAATCTCAAGCATAGAAGACAAAACAATCAAATGCGACATCCTTAAAGACAAAAGGAAACAACAACTGTACTGACGAAGCAGGCTGATCAGAAATTGAATTAGTAATCACTACCATTAATGGATGCACCAAAACTGAAAACAGACAGAAAGTGGTATGAGATTCAGCTGTAGAGACTGTCGCCTCTTACATTAGGATATTGGTAGCACCACAGAGGAAAGAAAGGACAATGGCTTCAGGCACAAGACAGTTTGGCTACATATGATTAACAGATGTGACAACTGATGGTCCAAGCATGTAACAGTACAATGTAGACTGTGCCGGGGCAGAAGCTGACTTGGTCACAAATGTGGCACCTGGAGTATGTCAGAATCACATTTCCTCTAAGAAATCCAAGCAAATACTCAGTTGCAATTTAATTATCTACTTAAATCTAAGTCATAATTAATAAAAGAATTTCACACATTAATATGAGGCGCGTAGTGCGATTCTTGACGTAGAGGCCATTTCTTACACATTACTACTTTTTATCATTATACGGAAACTATATATTCGTTTTTGTTATTAAAAATGTAAATCAGCATTGCTTATTTTAAAGTTTACTGTTTAAATTCTTAATTTAACAACGCACATTCACTATAAAAACAACGTTCACATTTTTAATGTCAGTATACAGTTATTTCATAAGTAATTTGGGAACAGGAAAACAGTTGTCCCTCGGTGGAGACCGGAATAGTGTTTTGAACTGTTGCTTGAGGCTGTAATTTGATCAATGACGTCTGAGCACGAGAGTAAAACAGTCGAAAGTGTTGGCCTGATGTAGTGGGGATAGTGTGTTGGACAATAACATTTCAAACACTATCCCCGTCACCGAGGGACAACTGTTTGACTGTTCCCAAATCATATATGAAATAACTGTTTCAATATGTGTTCATTTACTGTCAGAGCACGCGAGTGAAACCGTAAAAGCTATTGACCAGTCGACGGTTCACGAAATAGACCGTTTTTTAGATTTCAGAGAGCAGTATACAGCTATTTCATAAATTACGTAATTTGGAAACAGTCAAACTGTTGGCCCGAGATGGAGGGGATAGTGTTTTGAACTGTTGTCCGAGGCCGTAGGCCATAATAACCTATATTTATGATAAGAAAGTTCACTTGTTACCATATTTTGGGGGAAAAGTGACATTACCCTATAACTAATTATATTATCATGTTGGCCGTTTAAAATAAGGTAAAACAGAAAGATACGTTTGACGGATGCTGATACGTTCAATAGGGCGTCCGCATTAAAAACTTCCGGGCGCGGTCCCCGAGACAGTCCTGATCTCAATACTGAAACGTGGAATAGCGGCCTTAAAGACAAAAGTTGACAGTCAGGACGTTGATTGTTAATTATTGTACACTCAAACACCAAGCTGCAAAGTCCTGACAAATCGTGCATGTTATTCGGGTTAATATTCCAAACTGGCGTTAATTCACGTATGACTCAACATAATCAACCATAATGTTGCGATTATTATATATTAAAAGAATAAGGTTAATAGAAACATCAAGTTTTACATTAACTAAATGAATTAGTCGAGGTAGTAGACAACTTTACGTACCTAAGTAAAGTAGGTGTAAACTTTAATTATAATGGCAACTTATTAAGTGCAGTAAAATATTGCACGATCAAGCATCGCATGCTTATACTAGTTTACTTGTACTTTTTGACAAAGTATCACTTAATATTAAAACTGAGTTATCATTATTTGATTTCATGGTTGTGCCTATTTTATTGTACGGATCTGAAGTGTGGGGTGTGTACAACTATAAAGATGTAGATAGAATCCACATTAGATTCCTTAAGTCATTACTAGGTGTTAAAAACAAACTCCGAATTCCGCTGTATATGGCGAATTCGGTAGATTTCCTTTATCAGTTATTTGTTAACTCAGATCTCTGAAGTTCTGGGTAATAATTTTGAAAAAATATCAGTTCACCTTTCTATAGAATGTATTGTGATCAAGGAAATAATATAAGTGGGCCATGCTGGGCCAAACGCATACATTCATTGTTCGACCATCTGGGATGTAGTGATTATAGAACTAACTTTGATGTCAATGTCAACTATTATCCGATGTTAAAACAGAGATTGTGTGATCAATACATGTATATCCAAGAATGGAATGCTTGTATTAATAACCTACCTAAATTATCCATGTTTTGTAAATTTAAAAATACATTTGAATAAGAAAAATACATTGTTACTGTTAAAAATAATGAAGGCATATTACATGTAGCTGTTAGCTGTTTTAGATTATCTTCACATAAATTAGAAATAGAGACTGGCCGATATTATGGTGTTATTAGAGAAAATAGAATTTGTAATTGTTGTACTTCAGGTATGATAGAAACAGAATTTCACTTTCTTTTATGTTGCACTATGTACAAAGAACTACGAGTAAAATATTTCGGGAATACACCTTAGCCAACGCTAAATATGTTTGAATCTTTAATGTCAACAAAATCTAGCAAATTTTTTTTTAAATATTGCTAAATGTATAAACGATGCGTATGTTCTTAGAGATAATTTCCTGGTTAGTTAACTGTTTTCTTTTATGTTAGCGAATTTGTTTATAAAAAATTATATTTAATTGCATTTAAGTATGCTAAATTTCTTATATTATGCACTATTTGTAAACCTGATTGCCATGACTTGTATATATTTTGTATATGGTCAAAGTCACATATAGTGCCGAAAACCAATAAACTTTTGAAATTATCTGAGGGAAATGTGTTCTTTGAAATCTTGCGTTAATCGCCAACTTCGTTGACCTTTTAAGTTTGGGTCATTTTGCGTAAACTCATTGCCCTGTTTATAAACAAGTGTTTAGGTCAGTATATTTCCTCGCAACATTATTTCTCAAGTTTACGTTACAAAAGTTGTTGTCCTAGGCATCGTTTTAGTTGGTGCCTCATCATTTTCTTAACCGGAAACCTAATCGATTTTAAGAACGAAACTGTTTCAGTGCATGACTTCATACGAAATCCATCGTATGCGGGTAAAGTAATTCAATACAAGAGTTCAATGGAAAACCCGTCATTTACGGGTATTCAATCTTGAGTGGGTTTTTCATATCTAGGGCAGTGTACCAAGTGTTTGTGATGTGTGGGTTGCGTAAATGAATTGTGTAATTGTGAACACATCGGACATACAAAACTTCAATTTTAAATTTTTTTTAAACAAAACTCAAATATAGTTTCGGTTTCGGCTTTAAGACGCAGTTCAGGGTTAATTATAGAACTCAATATTTGCAATATACACGTCAGTTATTCCAACTTAGTCTTTTACATGGTCCTAAAAATAATTTAATCAATGAATGTATTTCAGTTATCTGTTTTCCATGTCGCATCTACAATGTTTCGAAATGCAAACTATTTCAGTTTATAGGTATTGTTATCTGTGTGTGAAATATTGTAATAATAACATATTAAGAACAAATAATACATTACATTATATGCATCCTGAAGACGTTTTCTTTTTCGCAGATTAAATTACCAAAATGCATGCTATTAACATTATCGAAAAATGTACAAGTAGATACAATTAAGATAAAGCGTGATATATTTAAATATACCCTTTTATTTCAGGGTTGTTTGTTTGTTTAGATTACATGGCACATCAACACATGATTGACTTTTTAAAGTATACATTCATCTCTTAATATTTCACAAACCTTAGCGTGTCATGGCAGTCAAGAAAGAAATATGTATTTATTGCTAGGTATGACAATAAAGGTGGATTATTTAGTCAAACATTTTAGCCATTACTTTTAGTTCGGGTACATGCTAATCAATGAATATACCGTTATACCTTTTCGTGAGCCATAATTAGGTATTGTATTATTATATAAATTGAAGAGATGTTCAAATAAATAATGTTGTAAACAATGTAGATATGTCAAGTTTAAGGGAACCATGACAACATGGCCCGAAAACTTGTTTATATATTTATTCGTATAAAACAATTGTTCATATTCAAGTGAAATAAGTTTGGATAATTAATCGATTTAAATAATGTGGCATGTTAGTCCAAACATATTCAGCATTACCTCAACAATGTCACGAGAAGTTTTTACGGAAAAAGTCCGTTTTTTAAATGTACCAAATTTGATTGCTAATGACTGAGGATAGAGCTATCATATTCTTGAAGAATCATGTACACCGACTGTTTGACGCTGGTTTGACGCGTCTGAACTAAATAACTAAAAACAAGCTATGTTTAGCATAGCTTGGGGAACAATTTTTAATGTGTATGTTTCATTTGTTAAAATAAACAAAAGTTTTTTAAATCAATTTTGGAAAAAGTGTCAAATCAGGTGCCTCGAATTATTATAATGATTCATATTACTCACTCTCAATGTTTGACATAAAAGACGTCCATAATAATAACATATGTTTTCTAAGAACGCAATTCCACATCTCCGTATTAGTATTCGCACATCCGTATCCGGATAAAAATGTAAATTGAAAAGCATCGGGGCTATTCCTGTCGTCCGTATCAGTATTTGCATCCGTTAACAGCGTTTGAAAATAATGGCTCATTGAGCCCTTTTATCAAGATGTGAAAAAAAACCACGGACATCATTTGGCATGATCAAGGGACAAACATATATTTAATGAAAGATTTTCTCCACTACTACCAAAATGTTTTTACATCATAATTCAATAAAGAATGATATACAATAGAAAAGTTATGATTTTTGGTTTAACTGGCAAAATCGCAATTCTTTTCTATTAATATATCAAATCCATTGTCAGTATCTAATCCATCGCACCCTTGCCACTGCGCACATATTAAAAATACCTAAGTTCACTTATTACCATATGTTTGGTACAAATAGCTGCATTACCCTATTCAAAATAATAGTTTCATGTTTGCAGTTTAACGAAAGGTTAAATAGGAAGATACGTTTGACGGATACTGATACGTTCAATAGGGTGCCCGCATTAAAGTATCCCGGCTATAGATCCTGATCTCGATACTGAAACGTGAAATAGCGGCCTTAAACGAGAAAGGTGGAAAGTCAGGACGCTGGATCTTAGTTATTTTACACTCAAACACCAATCTGCGGTCGTGACAAACCGTGCATGTTGTTTGAGGTAATACTCCAAAGTCAAACTACACAAAAATATACATATTACGTTTAATACATGAGAGAAACGTGTTCCTTGAAATTTTGCGTCAGTTCGCGTTATTTCGTTGACCTTTTGAGTTAATTCGCGTAACTTTGTCGCCCTGTTTATGAACACGTGTTGAGGCGTGTCTATTTCCCCGCAAAATACTTTTTCATGTTCACGTTAAAATAGGTGTTGTTCAAGGCATCGTTTTAAGTTGATGCATAATCATATGTTAAACCTGAAACCTAATCAATTTCAGAACGAAACTATTTCAGTGCATGATGACTTCGTAGGAAACCCATCGTAAGCGGGTATTCAATCTATTTATAAGCGGGTTTTTTTCATGGTTAAATTTAAAGTAATTCAATACATGAATTTAATGGAAAAACATTAAATACGGTTATTCATGCTGGAGTGGGTTTTTCGTGGGTAATGAAAAAGCGTACATTTCAGAATCCCTTAAATGCTGTGTATTCTAAAAATGCAATTCCATGACAGAACACTGGTATAAATAGTTTTGAATTGTGGTCAAATGATATTGTTCTTATTGGACCTAACAAGGTAGATCAACACTTTAAAGCTTTAAGAGCAAACGCAATAAAAGGTGTTTAAGTTTTTCCTATTTTTAATACTGCAAATTAATTAGTATATGTTGCATTGTTTACAGAAATATAAAGTGTTAGCATAACTGGATTATAACTGTGTTATGTAAAGGCATATACATTGTACCATGATTCTTGTATATCCAAAGATAGGGGTAAATGTTTGAAGCTCACGTCATGATAATAATTTCTATTGTTTGCGGCAGATGGGCAACCATAACGGCGGTATGGGAGGTGGTGGTGGCACGTATGGAGGCACTGGGGGTGCAGGTGGAGGCGGCGGCAATTGTGGTGGCGCTGGCGGTAAAGCCGGTGATAATAATATAGGTGTCCACATGAATCAAATGACTTTCGTGCCACATGTTGACCGCAGCGAAGAAAGCGGTGGCGTTTGGGAGGACGACGTCTCGCCCTAGGAGACGGCAAGAATATGCAAGCACACAATATTCATTACTGAAAGGGCGCTAACTTGACATTAATGTGATTGTACATTTAATTAACATTTCTGATAATAAATGTTGATAATATGATCATTGTATTCATTCATAATAATATGTGATATTAAATATGCAATTTATGACAATAATTTGTTTTTACTTATTACTTACAAAAATGTCTGTCTATTAAAGGCTTTGCGAAAAATATATTTGTGCAGTTAAAAGAACATTGTCTCAAAATCGCCATATGTAGCAAATACATCAAGTTGCATGTTACGCCACTTGTTTGATATTTTGAATGTTATCAAATAAAATCACAAACTATTGCGTTGGTTCTTTTATATACACATAACTCAGTATTGGTTCGAAGCTGTATTCAATAATGGCTCCGACAAAATTT
>Ga0224511_10003056_pt1 | contig 11789 bp, 8 predicted proteins | sample SF_May12_sed_USG_2_FD_169988 | JGI IMG/M metagenome (GOLD analysis project Ga0224511, IMG submission 169988) | Sediment microbial communities from San Francisco Bay, California, United States - SF_May12_sed_USGS_8_1 | ecosystem: Environmental > Aquatic > Marine > Sediment | place: USA... | reverse complement strand
GGAACAGAAGTTTTCTTCATCGATAATCCTACTAACCAGCCAGTTATATCAAGCTTAGCACTGAGTAGGACTTGGTGAATTCTTAAGCTGTAGTATGTTAGCCACCAACTAGACTCTAGGCAACAGCCAAGAGGGCGAATCTCTACAACTATCTGCTGTTTTAGCTACTAAATCCTTTCATGGAGTTGTGTTTCCACGTACTGCTTCTGCTTCTGACACAGGCAGGAGGCCCAAGGTGGAACACACTCTCAGACATGTTTGTACTTTTCTTCTCAGGTGGTAGCTAAAGAGGAAGAGGCGGCGTTAGACGGTGCGCCGATTTCTCCCGCCAATGATCTGGATGGAGAGCCAATCAGAGATGAGACCGGCACGGCAGAGGATATCGACGGAGTGGCTCGTAAGTGTCCCTTGACCCCCGCCGCACTCACCAGTATTCACTGTGAGGTGAGATAATGGCGACGTTTTCTAGCAAGCGAGAAGACCAAATCTAATGCAGTGTCATCCGGATTACTCGGCCAAAGGTGGAGCGGGTTGAGGTCTTGTAATAACGCCCATTGGTTTGTTAGCGATTTTTTCCGTTTATGCTCATTATTATTCCCTGGCAGTGGTCAGGGAGTTTGTTCCCCCGGGTAAGAGAAGCGAGTTATGGTCGGATGCCCTTCCTGCCATCATCATTGTGTTGCTTTGATTCGAACCCAATGACCACTGTCCTCAAGTCATGTACTCTAACTACAAAGTCCAGACCCACTTTTTTAAGAATCATAAGTTTTTAATGTCGCTAGCGGTTAGCAGTTTAATAGGACCGAGTACTTTGTTATTGAACTTCATCGCTCACACTGATATCAGTTAGTACTCAGCTAGTACTGAAATACTGGCGCCGAGTTAATACGAAGCAGCCGCCAACGTGGATACGAGATCCGGGTTCGAGAAGCGCGTATTCGCCCGGCTGCACTTGATGAAGCCGTAATTCTATTAGTTGCCATGGTAACAGAATGATTGTAAACATCAACAACTGACAAAAACCAGCTAGTGATGTCATAGAATGTTGCCATTTTTGGCCCTAGCCACAAGGTCTGGGCACTTAGGGGCCGGTATGCCAACCTTGGGAATCAGCTGAGTGGCCAGATGTTTATCTTCATGGTGACCTGACCGGACCGTGTCAAACTGCGCACTGAGTAACATCTACTGGTCACCGCGGTGAAATCATTGTAATAATGAACGCAGAGCTAGCTGTGAATATGGAGGCCTGTGTAAGCAAGTGTCTTGGTTACCCCTGTAATGATAACGTTGCTACGCACCCTTTTACCAAGGTTAAGGCTGTGTCGTTGGCATCTGCCTTGAGATTTCAGTCCAATTATTCCAGTCATCCATCACGGAAATAATTATGTGTGGACACTTGGTTCGTCGTATGGTTGCAGTATAGCACTAAATTAATGCTCCTATTGTCTAAACTCGATAAATTGCTGCCAATCAAATCACCAAGTCTTCGAATAGAGACCTTAAAATTCATTTTCTTTCTGTCTTACCCCCTCCCTCTTCAGGCCCTGCTTGTGTACTCACCTGCCAAAATAGTCATGATATGTTTGGTTTGTGGACTTTCGTTGAGTATGGTATCACTTTTTATGTCCTGGCAGATAGGGTATGTTTAGTAGAAAACATGACCCAACTCAGATAGTTAGTGGTAATGATGTAATTGTAATGATTTGGAATGTTGGCCAAAAAAGGGTGACTTTTCCATGAATGCGTCTTGGCATACGCGGATTAGGCATTATGATTGAGAATACTTTTGGGAGCAGCCGTGGCCTAGCTGTTAGAATACGCAATTTGCCCATCTTTATTTTTCTTCACATGGTAGCGCGTTAACCAAAATGTTTGCAATTAAATAAAAAGCAAAAGTCCAATGCGTTAGTCTGTCTGGTCAACCGTGGCAGCGTTAGTCTGTCCGGACAACCGTGGCAGCGTTAGTCTGCCCGAACAACGGTGGCAGCGTTAGTCTTCCCGAACAACCGTGGCAGCGTTAGTCTGCCCGAACAACCGTGGCAGTGTTAGTCTGCCCGAACAACCGTGGCAGCGTTAGTCTGTCCGGACAACCGTGGCAGCGTTAGTCTGTCCGGACAACCGTGGCAGCGTTAGTCTGCCCGAACAACGGTGGCAGTGTTAGTCTTCCCGAACAACCGTGGCAGCGTTAGCCCGCTCGAACAACCGTGGCCAGTCAATGTGCTTTTCTCGCTATCGCCTATGCGATAGCGAGAACTCCCCGAGTCGCTTCGTCCTAACGCTCTCGGGCGACTTGTCTGATCGAGCAGAAAACTCCTACACGTATGTTCAGGCAGTACCGCGCATTGCTGGTGAGTTGGATTAGCAGCAGGACAATGCGCAACGAACAACAGTTTGTCGTAAAATGCCTAAGGTCTCTCTGTTAACCAGGAAGCGAACTCCATGATCCGTACAGTGAAAAATAATGTGAAGTATTAGCGGAAGCGAAAATCGAGAATGCTTTTTGAGAAAGGGTCCTATTCTCTATTCTGGTTTAGTTGCAGACGATATAGACGGAGCGCCGATTAAGGAGGAGAACACTACGGAGAAACCCCCGTCACCGCCAAAGGCCAAGTTTGTCGCCTCCAAATGGGAGTCCGTAGACGAAGAAGTCGTCAAACAGCAGGGTGAGAAGTCGCGTCCATAGACTTACCTTCTCTATGAGGCCACACCACTGACCACCCATAGAGTAACATTGTCTATGGGGGTTCACCATGAACCACCCATAGAAAAGCTTTTCATGAGGGGTGGTCCATAGTGTGCCCCATAGAGAAGGCTATCCTATGGGTGTGCCATGGTGTGCCCCATAGAGAATTAGGCGGTTGATGGTACCTTGATAGTTTCGCCTCCTTTATTTCGTGACGTTATCCAAATCGACTGACAGTGATAGGACAGAGTGGCACCTGAACTGGGCGTGAATCCAGAGATATTTGGTCCGAACCCAAATGAGTTAGCTACCCACTGAGCCATCACTTCTCCGATCCACCATTCCACCACTCTTATGCACATTAAATGATAGTCTCATAGCAGTGGATATACTGAAATTCCCCTCTAGTTTACGTTTCGATATTTGCCTCTTGTGTATTGCAGCTATGACTACATCTCGATGGGAGACTCTGGAGCAGGCGGCGGAGGAAACCGATGCTGTCGATGGAGAGTAAGTCTGAGGAAAGCCAGGTTCTGTTTTCATTTACCCAACCACACCGCATAATACGTTCACAGTAGCTCCCGCACATTATTCCCCCAACCTTCCAGAAACACCCGTTCAGTCTTGTAGTTAGTTTGTGCTTCACAGACTGAATCAGTCGGTGCTCTGGTGGAGTGAAGCTGGCTCAAGGCATGGTCAGTTTGCACCATGCCAACCCTACCCAGCCAGCAACTCCAATAGCTGCGGTTTTTGTCGCACTGCAACCGACAGTGATATTATTATAACTTTGGGCAGACCAATGAAACGTCCTAACAGAGAAATATCTGACTTAAGAAAGTGAATAATTTCCCTCATCGTATCCCACTTGAGGTTTTACCCTTCTTCTCGCCCTTAACCTTAAGCTCAAGGATAGAAAGATAAGTTAACCAGTTTGTGATTTTCCCCTCACACAACATGGAGGACTGACGGGCTTTGCTGCCAGTTTGAAGCACATGTGTTGTTCCTCTTACAGGCCGATGGACAGCGATGCTTCCAGCGGAGATGTTGAGGAGTTATCATCGAGCGGCGCCGGGCTCGGCGCTCTGGCCGCGCTTACATCGGCATACACACCAAAAGTGTCGAAACGTTCGGAACGAGACACACCGAAGCTGGAGATGACAGAGGGACGACGGTCTAAGCTGAGAGACATTGAGGTGAGAGAATGGGAAGGGGAATGTCTCATTGTCTCTGGGCCTCGTTCTCTGCCCATGCGCTCTACCATCCACCCACCTACTGATCCCTTCATCCACCCATCACTGTTCGCCCGCCTCTCCATAGCACCATTTTGTAGCCATGTCTTGCTGACCTGATTCCTGCTGCCTCCTCTCTCACTATTGCGTTTTCTGTTCTGGCGGCCTCTCACCCATCCATCCTCTCACCACCCTTATCTGTCTACCCACCATAATATCTACACGCATACACTGGCAGCGCAGCATACACTGGCGTGTCGTATGACATTCCTTACTCAGCTGCAAACAAAGCACCTTATCAAACGGTCATCAGATCGGTAAAAACGCCACCACCTTCTCATCTTCTGCCAATAGATAAAGTGCAGAGTTGTTTGCAGGTCATCGATCCATTAAACTTGCTTCCGGATTGTTTGGTGTTTTTACCTGATATCGCAATAACAGTGGACTAGGATAATCTGTGCGCCCAGAAGTGGTGGCTTTTAATCATACTCATTGAGTGCCATACGTATGCGAGACCATTGTTTTACGTATTATTCCTAAACTGCACGACTATCAAAGTTTGTTTATGCGAACCGCTGGTTCAACCCGGAGTCGTCTGCTCATGTAGTTTAGCCCAAACAACTCCACCATTCGTTCATGGCTGCAAGCGCCAACATCGAGTCTGTTTTGCCCTAATTGATACACAGTTAGGAATAATAACAATTTATTACCATTGCGCACTTGTTTGCGAGTCGACAGCTCGCCCGTTGCCATCGCATAGCAATGAGTGACAACGGAGTAAATTATTCACAAAATCCGAAAATAATTAGCCCGAGCCGAGAATATTGGCACCCGATGATTGCTAAATAAACGACTCGGCGACCGATGTTGACCTTTGTCATCATCGAGGAAACTTGTGTCAACTCGAGGCCATTTGTATTGCGAACGCTTGTCTGGCTTGTTGGTAACAGTTGGGCTCCCAACGCTGGTTTGTAATCATAGTCTGTTGACAATTTAGTTCTCTTGGTTACACTTGCCCATAAACCAATGTTAATCTGACCGGTAATGTTGGTCAAAATTAATCGTGCTTGTGGCCCATACCACTATTTTCCCATAATTTATGGTTTTCCCCCAAAAACTGAGTTACAAGTAATCCGTTAGGTATGTACAGTAAGCAGCGGTTGCTTATTTTTTTCTACTTGGGCACTCAGGCTGTCCTATTTAATGTACCTCCCAAGCCTGAGGCTTGTTTGAGCAGTGGGAGCTAGAAATTATGAGAGGAGCTTATTTTCACAGATTTTCAGAATGACTAGGGGTCTAAACCAGGAATCTTGGAGCGCTCTAGTCATTGGGCTATCCCGATTACCTGAAATGTCAAGCATCGTAGAAAAAACCGATGCATTTGTTTCTTATGCTTACTCCTTTGCAGATGAAGGTAGTAAAATATCAAGATGAACTGGAGGCGGGTCGACGTTCGCGGAAAAGTCAGATGACTCTCAGCGAACAGGTCGAAGCTTATCGGCAGAAACTGCTTCATAAGGTCAGGAAATAGGGTTCATATATTCATGACTACAGGTCTAATACTGTTTGTAAATCAGCGTTGCGTTTACCACGCCCATCTTTTCCGTCGTAGGAGAGGGAGGAAGCGGAAAGTGAACAGGAGTCACGTGACAGGAAGTCAAAGAGGAAGTCTCGTTCTCTATCGCCGAGACGTCGCAGGAGATCCCGATCGGGTAGTCGCGAACGTCGCAGATCGCCGAGCCCCAGACGAGCCGCTCGCATTCCCAAGAGGTAAGCGGCGGGGAGGTGTGTTTTACTGTGCCGTCTTTCTGTCTGTCCCTATCTAGTCAAGAGGAATTAGTTTATTTCTCTCGATGGGCAGCTAGAGTTTGGGAGGCTCACATATCTCTTTATTTTCCTCTTAGCGCCCGCCGGCAGTTTTAAGAATTACCAATTTAAGGATAAACTATTTTGACTCTTTGATTCCCCTAGTTGGTAATTTTCTCTCATTTCTTGGGTTTAATGACACCTGTGGGGATAGCTGAAGATATTGACTGCTCAGCGTCACAGCAGGAAGCCATCCAGTCTCAGTTGTCACTTTTGGGCCACCAGGAACTGTAGATAATAGTCGCTTGGCATTAGGCTATGCCGCATGACCGCTTGTTGCGATTTACTAACACTTTTCCTTAAACTCAAAAGGTTAATTTTGGACTTTGCCCATTAGCCAATTGAAAAAATTGCTCCCATGGGATTCATTTATATCCGTGTGTAATCTTTCTAAATCGGTATAAAGTTTCAATTGATTATGTGCCAAAAATGATAGGGAAGAAAGTACATTATTTTGGATTGTTTGAATTGTTTATTGTGCTTGACTGTACAACCTTAGTGGTTTTCTATGCTCTCTCTCTCTCTCTCTCACCCACACCCTATGCTATGATGAAATATGCTTGGAACGGGGAAGTATTTGGGGGCAAAAACAACCCGGCCCGGATGCCAGAGTTGTACTCATTCTGAAAACGTTATGCGTGATAAATAATTACACTGACTTAAAAAAAGAGTTTTTAAAGAGTCATCCGAACACACAGTGCTAGGTTGTCTGCCTTTACAGGCCAGCAGTTTCTCCTCACCATCATGTTGATCAACCACTGTTGTTCTTTACAACCTCTCCCTTATGGGAAACATGGGATTTTTGTTAGCTTTGCGGTGAGTTGAGTCACTAAAACCATGTCGCCGAGCCAAGTGTGTTGGAGGAAGGTAAAGTTTAGATCCTATTTATATCTACATCCTCGGTCGCGGAGCCTCGTTTTTATTCCTTGTCGGTTTCTTTACAGGTCAAGGTCACGATCGCGATCCCGAAGTCCTCGCGATCCTCGGAGAAGGCGTTCGCGTTCACGGTCTGCGGATCGTTACAACAGATCGACTAAAAAGAACAGGCGTTGATTAAAAGAATTAGCTACCACTTTTTGTAAATAGCTTTAAATGTATAGATGACGGTCTGTTGATTTTCGGACGGTATAATTGCTGGAAAGTCAGTGTTATGCACTAAATGAGCCGTGTTCGATGTGAATGAAATCTGTAGATAGATAAATACCACTGTCCACTGATCCTGGTATATATACATGTCTGCTCACTGGATTAAATATTTGACACATCTTGATTCGTCTCCCTTTGTTATCGCCGGAGATGTACGTGTCGGACTCTGTCTTGGCGAGCGCTAAGTAAGTGCCTTTCATTGATGGGTAGATAAGAACTGTTTGGCGTATTGAGAAATAGAAAGCAGCCAGCTGTAAGACTACATACCGCTATATAAACAGATAAGAGACTATTAATAGTGGCTCCCAGGTAAACCGTACTTCTCAAATTCTTGGCTCTACCAAAAGATTCCCCTAACTTCTGTGTGTATGCATGCCTATAATTGGCTAAAAATACTGACTCCCAAGCAAGGAGTTTTCCTGTGTAGGTTTTTTTAGGAACAGTAATGATTGTGGGCTACACACCTTAGGAATGTAATCCGGGTTAGGGTTGTGGTATGACTCTCAGCATGAGTTCAATACCAAGCCTACCGATGCATCATGGGTCATGCGCTAATATTTTAATGTGCCGAACTGGTTATGGTATATGATTTACTCCAACACTAAACCAATCGAAGTACATATGTACCTTGTAAGCTTGACTGGAGGCGTTCTCAATGGTTTTTGAATAGTACGCCTTGTGTTATAAGGGCAGACGGTTAAAATACTTACGTCTGCATGGTGAAAAATCATTTTTCTGTACAGCGTGATGTTTGGCGTTGGCATTGGCTTCATTGGAAGTATCTCATGGCCACTTTAAATGGTAGCATCCCGACGTTGTCTCCCCGGTACGGTCACATTGCATGCTCTCGCTGGCACACTATGTGAGCTAGTGCTAGCTTTATTTAAAGGCTTGACCTATAGGCACACAAGACGACATTTATACATTTCTTTTTAACTCGGGTAGATGGCAATCTTGTTTATCGGACGGCCTAATTCTGAGGATTGTCGGAGCGAGCTGTAGGAGTAAGGCGAGCAGCTTATTCTCATTGTGGGCACTCAGCATGACTGGCACCTGGAGTCAGAATCTTTGGCTCCATATGGCCAAGCTTTCTAGCCACTGAGCTATTCCACTGTTTTACACATCTGTGACTCTCAACATGTCAGTTTCATTGTAACGGACTGAGAAGGGAGGCTATAGCGTTTTGATAATGGGAAATTGTGAGGTGAAATACGGTATCATGTCCATCATGTCCGTAGCTAATAGTATTATCTCTCCATCATTTTTATCTCCTATCTTAGTCCTTTACAAGGTCACCGAATGGTACGTATCCTAGCCACAGTTGGCTATATGCGATGGAAAAAAGTACATACTGTCGCTCATGGCATTGGGTAATGTGTCTTTCCCAGCATCAACTATAGTCCGCACACAGTACGGCCGCTAAATGCAGCTAGCAATGTGTCTGTGCTGTTACTCGTTTTTATAGACAGAGAGTATCAAATGGAGGGGATTTCTCTGTCCAATGTGAATAGCTGAAGACGATGATAATGAGGAAGTCATCGCTTCACCATATTGCTTTTTCTAACAGACTTTAACCATTTCTTCACTGTCGTTTCTTATGTCTTGAGCATTACTGTCTGAGTACCCAAAATATATAGCCTGAGTTTAATGTGTATGTGCCGAATTCCCAGTTCAAGCTGTCTCCCTACTCTAGTCTTCCATATTACCAGACATGCCAGCATCTCATACCAGCAAGCCATGCCAGCATCTCATATCAGCAAGCCATGCCAGCATCTCATATAGTAGGCTAATCTAGGGCATAATGGTCAGTGGAGTGACAATGAGTGAGGGAGGGCAAGAGGACACCCAGTGAAATTAATGAAATGTGCAACTCAAACACCAAAAGAGTTTCATCAGCTGGGCTCAACCAGCTGACTGTTGCTACCTACAGTCTGACCACATTATGGAGGCTTTTGCAATATGTGTTATGTAACTTATGCTCATCACGGTGATCTCTCAGCGCACCACGATTAACCATATGTGGAGATAACTCATGTGACCTAGACTTGGCCAATAACGGACTGGGATATTACCAGGAGTGAAAGTTGTTCTAGATTTTTTTGTTTTATGGTGTAAATGATGTGATATGCAATCCACCATATAGTTAGATCTCCAAATCTCTTTACCAATGGAAACATATTGCACATATTGCAATTTATTATTTTTTATCTCCATCTCAGGAGAATTGCCATAAGAATGCATGGCAGTTTTTTCAGCTAACTCTTTCATATAACCAGTGATTTCACTTATTGGCGCATTGTGTGGTTGCCGTGGCGAGGTTGTAATAATGGGACTTTATATTGAAAAATGACTCGCTGATTCATTGAATACTTGTAGGCAAACAGGCGGCGGTGTAAAACCGATTGCCCGAAGCTGATTGATTAGAAAGTACATCAGGTGCAATATACCATTGCTTTTAATCCCGCTAGGCTATTGAGCGAGGCTTAGTCGTTGACTTTAGACCCATCTGTGAATTGGTGCATTGTGATTTAACAAATAGGATCATCACCTGATTTTAGACTAAACACAATGTTGGAATGTAATTCTTTCAATCAAAATTTGTAATTTACCTGCGCTATCAGTTTTATTTTAGCTTCTTATAATCATCTTTTGTGCTTTGTTTGCTGTTTACGCATAACTGTGAGAATTCGGTGGAATTGTCACTTGGCCAAAAATCGTTTATCAGTACCATTTGTTGTTTTCAGCTTATCAGCTCACTCATAGTATAGTATAGTCATAGTCAACACCTAACTGATTTACTATACAGACTAATATACACTGGTGTTGCCTGGCATTAGCATAATATAAAACAAACTATAGGAATATTGCATGGGAATGGAACAATAAAAAATCAATTAGTGTTACCAGGTGCCATCATGCATGGAAACCTTGATTTTCGGGGTAATAATTGCGGAACAAACTTCGTTTTAAATAAATGGTTTTCATAGTGCAACGTTGTGTGTTTAATATACTGGCTATTCAGGTGAGTTGTAATTGTTTTGGGTTAGGAAAAGCAGAGAAAAACGTAAAAAACTGGACTGACGAGGCCCTTCGGTCTACGCGCCGTTGGAACGTAATGTTTTCACAGAGGCAAAAACGATGAGATTCTGCGTCATCTGGAGCCAATCCTTCTCCGAGTTAACCTGCGATGTCTTTCCTCCATCAAAGAATAACTCATCATTTGCGTCATCCATCGATTTATCTCTCATGTAGGCAAAAATTCAGTAATACCGAGCCAAAATAGTCCATAACCTATCAAAACCCCAATGCTTTTAATAAGGGATGATTACTGGTCTATGGGAAGGCAACCATCCTCTTGCTAATACTAGGCGATGGTCACAGAAGGGACCAACGTTCATATCGAAAAGGTTTTTCCGGGCACATTTTGACGAGTAACATAAATTCACCCGACATCGTTATGACCATTGCGTTGGCAACCAAACTAATAATAGTTCAGTTTCTCGAAATCGGAAATCGGACGGGAGATTTATCACTGAACAATACGAATCTTAGATGATGATGAATAAGCATACAACAGCAAGGGATTACTCAACAGGAGTGAATGAAACTTGCGGATGTTTGCAATGCTCTGTATAAGCACAGCTGTAACGTGCGGCCTCATTATGCAAGGCTTTATAACCAGTGCTCAATGCAAGAAAATCAAGTTCGCAAAAGCTCTTGACTGTATTTTCAGCAAGTGTCATTGAGTCGAGGTTACCAGGTGCCCTAATATTGTGCATACATCTCCTGTCTTAATGGGACGATGGAGAGAGGGAAACTTGGCACAAACCCACAAAGCTTCAGACACATTGCCTTCACGACACGACACGCCGCTGATACACGTGCTGGCTCTTATGATTGTTATTCAGATTATGTTATGCATCTTTTTAGTACAGGTACTATCTGTTGCTATCTACTGTTATCATAGTGTAACAGAGCCGAGTTGAGGTAAATGTCAGTTTAAATTCAATCGCCAAGTGCAATGTGTGATGTGACTTAGTGAAGAAGCTTGTCACATGGCAACCATCCTATAACCAACAACAACAGCCTGAGGGCGTTTACCCAAGTCATGATACAGCTCTAAGCACTGCGCAACAGGTTAATCTAGTCTAGAGACACTAGGATAGCTTAGTGACTAGGGAACTACAGTATAATGGGATAACTCAATGACTAGGGCATTATGGGATTGCAGGGTGGCACCCTAGCTTGGTAGTAGGATAACTCAGTGACCACAGCGCTATGGGATAGTCGGAAAGCTCAGTGGGTAGAGCACTATGAGATAGCTCAGTGGCTATAAAGCTCTATGGGATACTGGGATAGCTCAGTTGGTAGATCACTAAATGGGATAGCGGGATAGCCCAGTGGGTATAGAGCATTATGGGATAGCTCAATGGCTGTAGAGCTCTATGGGATACTGGGATAGCTCAGTGGCTATAGAGCTCTATAGGATAGTGGGACAGCTCAGTGGCTATAGAGCATTATGGGATACTGGGATAGCTCAGTGGGTAGATCACTAAATGAGATAGCGGGATAGCCCAGTGGGTAGAGCCCTATGAGATAGTTCAGTGGCTATAGAACTCTATGGGATAGTGGGATAGCTCAGTGGCTATAGAGCACTATGGGATATTGGGATAGCTCAGTGGCTATAGAGCACTATGGGATACTGGGATAGCTCAGTGGCTATAGAGCACTGTATGGGGTAGAGCACAGTATGGGGTAGAGCACTGTATGGGGTAGAGCACTGTATGGGGTAGAGCACTGTATGGGGTAGAGCACTGTATGGGGTAGAGCACTGTATGGGGTAGAGCACTGGGCTTTAATTGCGA
>Ga0224511_10003053_pt1 | contig 11792 bp, 8 predicted proteins | sample SF_May12_sed_USG_2_FD_169988 | JGI IMG/M metagenome (GOLD analysis project Ga0224511, IMG submission 169988) | Sediment microbial communities from San Francisco Bay, California, United States - SF_May12_sed_USGS_8_1 | ecosystem: Environmental > Aquatic > Marine > Sediment | place: USA... | reverse complement strand
TGAGGGCAGAAGAAGCTGTATTGCTTCCTATTCCTCGTATCCTTTCAATGAGCTTGTGATGACTTGGCGATGCCCATCTCCAAGTGTGTGATCAGCCAGAGAAAAATCTCTTGAAATTCTCCGCCACGGCTGCATGGGGTATTAAACTCAGGCAACAGCGAGGACAGACAGTGCGATACATTCATTCCCCCATTGACTGCTACCCAAGCACAAATTGACAATGGATGAGGTTGTGGGTAAACGGGATGAGTACCCCCCTGGACCGGTGATTAGTTTCATGCAGGTGGTCGGCTAGTTGTGTAACACAGTCACTGTTCATACATGGCTATCGATTCCCTAGCCGTGACTAGTAACTAGTAATAATGATGACACCGGACCCTAAGTTATGCTTGAGAAGTTTTTTATTTTGGCACAATCCTGTTTGCGATCTTCTTCATTGACCTAAATGATCAACTATAGTAGACTGCCATTCGTATGCCATTTTTCACAATTGCCGCAATATTGTAGAAGACTTCTACACACCCAACTCAGGAAAAGCTTGCGGAATTAACAATGGTGGCTGTTCGCATATCTGTTCGAATGGACAGTGTAGCTGTCCTGCTGGATATCGGTTACGGAAGCAAGGACAATGCACTGGTGAGTCACTCAGTACATAAGGTCATAAACCTGCGCTTCTCCAGTGCTAAAGTGTGAGGTTTGGGATGAAGGGACCGTTATAGGTTAGAACCATTAAAGGGCTCTACTATAGGTTATATAGGCCAGGACTCGGTATGTGGCAGCCATCTTGTAGGTTTATTAGTCCAATAAAGTCATGTGGCTGTAAATTACTATGCGACAAAAAAGGGAAGTGTTCGTAGTGTGAATGTGGGAGGAGGGGGAGAGGGGTATTGAAAGCTTACCGAGGAGGCACTATGGTAGCATAAGGGAGGGTTTGGCTGATTACTCAGCGTCGTCCTTCCCAAAGATATTTTGAGGCTTCATTCCCCCTACGTTCCCCATGTTATAAGCATTGCTGGTTACCGCATGATAACCACTGGTCCTGACCGCTCCTGAGAGGGCCGAAGAGAAGAAGGGCTCACCTTGAATCATTTGAGTCACTGATTTGAGTCACTGGTTTGAGTCACTGATTTGAGTCACTTATGATTTGAGTCACTGATTTGAGTCACTTGTTTGAGTCATTTATGATTTGAGTCACTGATTTGAGCCGAGGAGTTGAGTCACTGATTTGAGTCACTGGTTTGAGTCATTATGATTTGAGTCACCGATTTGAGTCACTCTTTGCAGATATAAATGAATGCCTGGATGATAGCGCATGTGGAGAGACTCGGGATTGCTTAAACACCCTCGGATCTTATAAATGTGTAGAGTCAAGTAGTGCTGGCCAAACCGCAGCATGTAAGTAATTATATGGGTCTATCCACTCATAGAGTTACTCTCCTTGTGATGGGGCATGTTGGTACAAACAAGAAGTCTTCTAAATACTCACCCCGGGAAACACCGAGTGAAGAACTCCATAGGCTAATTTTCTGCATAGGCTTGATACCAAGAAAATAACCCACAAATACTGAGCATCAAACCTGCAATCCTTAGATTGTAAAAGTTTCCATGTTTTACCAACCGAGCTATAAGTTTGGTGGTACCCTTGGTCATACTCCGGAATAAACTGAATCAATCTTAGGACAGACGGGGGTAAAATAGTGTGAAGTTTTTGTGCTTTTACAACCAAATTCAGGTTTATTTTAACCAGTCATCGTACGCATGTAAGCTTAAATTGACATGTATCAATTTGAAACAGTGTCAGTATATCATTATTTATACCTAGCCCAGTCCATATAACATTACGAAGTCGAGCACTTGACAAATGTCCCACCTATATTTATGGTAACCTACCATCAGATTTCCCTATCATTCTCCTTGGATTCTCTTTAACGGAGCTCCTAAGCCCGAGGCTTGTTGGAGGGGTAGGAGTTAGGAATTTTGTGAGGAGCTCATTATCACATGCAGTGGAAACTCGGCATGTTTAGAACTTAATCCCATATCTTTTGATCTCGAGCCATCTCGCTATCACTTAAGCTATTTGTTTCTCGTCCAAACGAATTAAAATGTATTTCTTTTGTAGTGAAAATCCAGGGAAGTTCACTAGTGAATGAGAATGTGCTTCTAGCCATTCTCGTCTGGTTCGGACTTCTTCTAATAGTTATACTTATCATATTGATTGCCATATCTTGCTTGCCACCAGTTCGACTTTCTCAACCTAAAGTATCGGCTCACAGTACCGAATTTCTAATGCCTATGAAATAAACTACGGATTTTTCACTCATTAAAAATACTCAGACATTGCTCAGCGAGTGTGATGGAGTTCGTCTAGAGCGTTCTATGGATGTCCTGTGACCATGGTTACTGATGCATCACAAGACCTATCTTATGGGATATAACCAATAACTGACTGTCATAGCGTCGTGTGGCTCTTAGCAAGAAAACTGCTCTCTCGTTTTCGAGGGGTAGAAAGGACTACTTGAGTTGTTATCTAACTTGACAACTCACACTGTGATGATTACCTTTCGCCACCTTGGTTACAAAAAGAATCAAAATTACCCATCAGATACTATGGTAATGATTAGGTGAACCATCACCGAAAGTGATCACCGAAAGTGATCGCCGAAAGTGATCACCGAAAGTGACCATCACCGAAAGTGATCATCACCGTTCCGCTCACCATTCCAGATTACCTCTCTAGTGATGTTTGTACTTACAGCTTTGCTTTTCATTTCCAAGTCACAAAGCTGATGATGTTGCTGTCGGAGATGTACAGTTGACCAAGAACTATGATTCGAGTTGATGCAGATTCCTGCACTTTTATTTAGATTCAATTCATCCCGATTTTCAGCTTTCTCCTCCCTTGAATTCAATTTAATTCAGATTCGGTGTTCACAATTTGCTGCGATTCGCGAGGATTCTTCGCAAATTACAAATCGGAATCAACTCAATTCTTCGAATCAATTTGTACACCTCTGGTATTTTTAGCTTTGTAAAACAGTTTTTCATTTTGCAGTGATGCTATCTAACTTCTATACCTACCTAGTTTTGACACCATCGCTCAGTAGTACTTAGCATATAGATATTCATACTTCGGTATCATAGAAGTACATAAGCCATCAGTACATCAGCGGATTACTGCAATACTATATGGTACACCAGCATATGCGTTCATGTCACCAATGTTTGCATAGCCCTATGATTCATAGAGGCTTGAGTTGGACATAGAAATTATCACATTTATTTTTGAGATTATTACCACCCTGCTGTGTATGTTTGCTATAAAAATTAACATACTATTACTAATAACAGTATGTGACTACTGAGTAATAAACTGACTACTGAGTAATAAATTATTTCAATTGACATACTCGTCTCTTTTTCCTTCCATTTACTCTTCACTGCTATGTTGAAGCCGCCGAAACTTGTTTTTTTCCTGAGCATGGAGCACCGCAGGCGGGTCAGTATCAATGCTCCAACTTAGAGTTTGAACTGATGTGAGGAGCTCATACTCACAACGCAAACCCGCTATCCCGCTCGCTACATGACTTTCACTCGGTAAAAACAGCCGTTTCATGTATTAAGATATTGTGAATGAATATTCATACATGCACAAAGGAAATGGCCTTTCAAACCTGGCCACATTTTCACTTCAAGTCGTAATGTTTTATCTAAATAGGCTCATCAGTATGTACTAGCTTTGTTGAGAGGAGTAATACTGTCATTTATTCAGGCATAGAGGGGTGGCAGGATAGCTCAGTCGATTTAAATCCCTGCCAGGCCGGGCTCCCGTCGTGAAGTGCGACCTCACTTTAATCTTATATCAAACAAAATACAAGCCTCGGTATGAGATGAAGTATTGATATTGACAGATTCGTGGTGCTCCATGCTAAGCCGTAACTGGTGAGAAAAACATGTATCTGGCCCAGTGGCTTCACCATAACAATCAAACAAACAAAACAGCCTTAAAATAAATACTTCACCGTACTCAAAGACATTTATATAAGAAGTGTTTACTATAAAGGCGACTATTTTCGGTGTACACAAATTTGACAAAGTGCGTAGGTGGTTTATTTTGAACATAATTTTATTTCAGTAGTCCTTCCGAGTAGCAATTATGACTAATACAAACCATCGCTAGCAATACTTTGTTAAACGAGTCCACACAATTCATCCTATTGCAAAGTAGCTGCACCCTATTATTAAATAGGTTAGTCATGGTTAATTCTGCCTTTATTATCCCCGTATAGATTCTATGACATCATTTCTACTAGTGCTAGCCTATTGTTCCTTGCCACGCCCCTGTGGCTGTGAGAGACTCGTTTAGTAAGCAGTAGCTTATACTCAGATTACTACTACAGACTTAAGATGGGGTGAGTGAATCTATTTAGAGTCTCAATCATAAATCAACATTACACGGTAACCATCATTTTTGTTCTAGTTTTAGAACTGACCTGTAGATGATACATATAATACGAAAATTTTGTTCTTTCTATCAAGATGGTGTAAAAACAATAAAATTAATAAATGCAAAGACTTATAACCAAGAGTCCACACCCTGACTGTGGCAATGTGAAACCATTCCTCTGTTCTTGGTCTTCTACGCGTGCCTGGCATGCCCATTTAAAGGATTCCTGCACTAAGTATGGGTTCCAGTGCTGAGACCCTTTAAGGTTCTGGAGTAACTTTTCTTAAAGCTGTCATACCGATTTGGTTTTACTCCAAGGCTGATCTAGGTGGTGGTGCAGTCTATACTCTACCAAAGTTCTACATGTTAAACATAACACAGTTATGTTACTGCATGAAAACTTGTATTAGCTCTCTGTTTTAGGTTGTTTGTCACCAATATGCTACTGAATGCTCTAATAGTCTCCGTGTTCTATACATATACAGTAAACGGTGAGACCATTCGGCGAACCACTTCACAAACTTGAACATTATACTTGCATCATATTTATAACAACCAAGCCCTAGTACATTATAGTCTTTAGTTAATCCGCAGTCAGTCAGTCAGTCAGTACCCCTTGGAAAAACGCCTTCAGTCTCATGAAGATCAAGAGCTGCCTACGGATCAGTCTGGACTATTTCAGTTCATGTTGAACGCCCGCTGTGAGAACGAGCCCCTCACATGATTCCTAGCTCCTACTGCTCCAACAAGCCTCAGGCTTAGGAGGTACCTGAGTAGAATAAACGAGAAAAACATTCTGCCTTTTTTATAATTTATTCCGACTACACCTCTCTAATCACTACCTGTCTTCGGCATTCAGCCTTGGACCAGGTGACCAGAGTTCGGTCCTGAGTTTGGTATTTTCTCTTTCGCGGAATTCGGATCGCAACATGAAAAAAAGTAGCCTCACTCCTCACAGAGTACCAACCCTATGGGGCAAACCTCGGACAATCCTGAAAACAAACCATTGGCTCCGTGGTGTCATCCATATAAAACAAGATGATATTTCTGTGTTATAGGTCAGGATGCAGTGATAAGTCACTTTGATTTCACCTCGTATCCGAACTTACAGTCAATTCTTCAAGCTGAGCCTTCACAACCTAAACAGACAGGAGCAGCGAGCACCGTCAGATTCTCAATTCTATATCCCGATCTAATATGCAGATTAACCCGGGTAAGAATGGAGACATTGGTCAACGTATTTGTTTATAAACAAAGGGTCACTTACCTTTGGGATAGAACTACACCTACCATTAATGAAATTGGACATGACAAACCGATATATCTGGGATGACAGCGGACTAAAGTACCTAAACCTGAAAACAAAATCTCCCTCACTAGCCTAAGTGAGGGTCCGTTATAAATGTAAGAGGCGTGGCGCTCCAAAATGCGACACGGGGTTCAATGGGGGTCTGGGGGTCATAAGCTGAATGAATCATTCTACTGCAAAATGTATGGCAACAGGAAACCACTCAGCATGCTCCTGCCCATTTATATACCTCAGGACTGTGACCCCCCCCCCTATATGAATATATGGATCAGCAACCGCCAATCTCTAAGTTAAACAAACTGCTTCGCTTGTAACGTAGAAGTAGAAAACCCAGGAATCGCGACAATATCACAAGTTGTTTTTCTTTGTATTAAAGAGCGAACAACTCAGCATTAGTCGTCATTCATATGATGAAGTTGTCTACCCTTTTCATAAAATTTACACCGAGTCTAATGTAACTGTGCCATTTTGATGATGTAAGAACTTCATCAATGGTAGTAACTCAGTGAGACTGTCCACGGGGTTAGCATCGTACTGCGGACTGGTTGCCAATCCATATATTCACATCAATGGCGACCCACCCCCAATTACAAGCACTATGCATGCGCATAGGGTTGTCACCTCACTCAGTCATGTCTTCATGGGGCAGGGGGGGGGTGCCATGATATCAAAGTCAGACGGCCATCACTCTCGCCTCATACAGGCTATCATCAGATTACCCTTATGCTTTGTTTGCGTCTGTCTGTTATTCCTGTCAATCTGCATCTATTTCTTTTGGTACGATAAACTATTATCAAAATCCAATCATTTCTCTTTCAGGTTAAGATCGATGGTGACTTTAGAACTCCTGTAGGGCTCTATCAGTTTTCTGGCTCATTCAATAATTTGAATTCTGTTTCAGGCCAAGATAACCCAGCTGAAGGTGATAGTTCCAAGTGGCTCTACTGACTTGGATTTCCAGCTTCAGATTTGGAGACGACTCCCAGATGATACCTATCTCCTTAATGATACCATCACCAGCGTTTTCAGCAGTTCTGGCACGAGAATTCTCGTGAGTTTACTCCGGAGTCAGCTAAATTCATGTGTCCAATGGTCCAATGTCCAATGGTGCTCAGTAGGAGCTAGGAGTTATGTGAGGAGCTCATTCTCACAGTGGGTGTTCAGTAGGAGCTAGGAGTTATGTGAGGAGCTCATTCTCACAGTGGGTGTTTAGTAGGAGCTAGGAGTTATGTGCATGAGGAGCTCATTCTCACAGTGGGTGTTCAGTAGGAACTAGGAGTTATGTGAGGAGCTCATTCTCACAGTGGGTATTCAGTAGGAGCTAGGGATTATATGAGGGGCTCATTCTCACAGTGGGTGCTCAGCATGACTTAGACTTGAACTCAGGATCTTTCGAGTTTGAGCTAGCATCCCTGGAGGCCCGCACTTTAATTTCTGATTTTTTTTTAGTATGATGTTGACTTTGGTGATAAATACATGGAATTCAACGATATAATTGGAATATGGCTACCACACATCTACCCGGTCGCTGCGATCTCAGGGCCAAACAGAGAGGCGTTCTATATCGCTCGTTACGTAGGGGCGGGATCTAACCTTCTAATTCAGGAACCACCCCCGATCGGAGCAGTGGAACCACTCTTCGGGAAGTCATCTTCTCCTTACGCCCTCGCTATTGAGCTTCTCCTCGAAAGCCGTAAGTATAGACTTGGGTGTAATGATGATGGATTCGAAGTCTTAAAATGCTCACGCTGGCTGGGGTGTGGTATGATATACTTATGGATTGTTTATACTCCCGATATTCCCTGTATGGGGTCGTGGAGTGTATACTCCCGATATTCCCTGTACCAGGTCGTGGAGTGTATACTCCTGATATTCCCTGTACGGGGTCGTGGAGTCGGCTCCCCTGTACGGGGTCATGGAGTGTATACTCCCAATACTCCCTGTATGGGGTCATGGAGTGTATACTCCCGATACTCCCTGTATGGGGTCGTGGAGTTGGCTCACTGGTTAACAGGGAGCGAATTAAGGTCGGATGCCCTTCCTGTCACCACTATTGACTTTTTTGGGATTAGAACCCACGACTCACTACGCGCATCGTGTATTGTGCCCACTAAGCCACGGCTGCTCCCTAACTCCAGTCTACAGTAACCACATTGATTCTGGAGTTGTCCTCTCCTAAGCCACGTCTATTTATCACAAGTATCCGGTAAAGTTCATGATAATGTGTACTGAAGGATTTCTGTACTATAAAAGCCCTAATGGCATCTTCTTTATCGCGGATTGCGACATTACATAAAGGGCCTCATCCTTAGAGTATCAACTCTAATGGAGGAAGCCATGGATCGTCCTGAAAATAAACCATTGGGTTATAGTGGGGCTATCCATGTAAAACAAGATGATTATATCAAACAAACCTAAATTTCAGTAATCTATAGGTGTTGCCATCTATATAAGAAACCACCCATGTTGTCAAAGAGAGGATAACTCTATTCTTCAACAACTGGCTATTTATTATTAGAGTTAGTGCGATAGCTCAATGGCTAGAGTACATGAACGAATGATCCTAAGTTCATGTCCTAGTCAAGCTGAGCATCCACTGTGAGAATGAGCTCCTCACATAATTTCTAGCTCCTACCCCTTCAACAAGCCTCAGGCTTAGGACGGCCAGGTGCCCCAGTAAAGAAAATCCAGGTCATGTCTGTAAAACAGCAAAGCAGATGTAACTACTTACTTTTGCGGCCAAAAATTCCCTTTGGCTGAGGTATTATGCATGCATGGTCGGATAATACGCAAGATGCCTGCTCATAACAAACATTGAATTCATATCATATGCTCATTTCTCTTGGTCTGGGTCCTAAAGCAGCTTATAGACACGCATGCTGAGGTTCTAAGGTGATGGGCTCATTGTTTCGCATGCTTATATCGGTTATGGTTGCTATTAAAATAGAGGTACCGGAATATGTGAATATTCCTATGGTGGAAACGGACTATCAACAACAATTTCGAGTAAAGAGGCGTAAGTTTTTGCGTGATTTTGTGCGATTTTGTGCGTTTCTTATTATCTGTGTGTTAACTCTCACTTACAATAACTTTATATCTCTAAAACCACTTTTGCATCTGTCTGTTTGTTTTCACAAACCAGCCTCCGAGTGTATCACATTGACCTGTTTTATATATTCCCACCATATGTTTATGTTGCTTTGTGTGAGAGTGGTTCTTTTCTGCCTCCTAAACTAGAGACACATTTTCTGATGGCAGTTATCTTCTCTTCACTCTAATTTCCTACCCAAGCTAGAACTCTTACGTAGTTGTCATGAGTTTTTTCTTTCCATGATCAATGGCAATGTGGAAAGAAGTGAATGAAAGAAAACCAACTGGTACCATTGATGGTGTAACTGAGGTGGGGCGCCACTCCTCTTCCTCACTCCTTCACCTCCCCGGCTCCGAAGAGAGCCAGGTACCCGTTTACTGCTTGGTGAACAGAGAGAGTTTTTTGAAAAATCCCCTACACAATCCAGGGCCTTAAGCGCCAGTGATGAGCACTCTAACCACTCAACCGCAGTGTCTCTCACATATATACCAGCTTAGAAGTATTGTACTTACAATAGATTAAATGTTGTAGAAATAAACGGTCAGACGACCTTGGTGTATGAGATGGGTGTGAAAGGTGAGAAAGGCCAGGTTGGACCTGTCGGAGTAAACGGACCTCAGGGACAAGGTGGTGATAAGGTTAGTGTTTTTACTGGCTTATAGCCTTCATGTCAGTTACTCTTTTTTTCTTTCAGCTATAATCTATCCATGGTTGGACTTGGCTTTCCTCCTCGCTGTCCACAGGTTGTGTGGTGCCATTGAGGGGAGATTGAGCCATTTTCTGCCACGCTGGCTCAGGACGCGTTGGCAGAGTGTGTTCAGCCAGGGACAGACATGCATGAGATTCATTCATTTTCCCACTCAGCTATCCTGACCAGGGCCACGGAGAGGACCGACAGTGCGGTACATTCATTCTCCCACTGAGCTATCATGACCCGGGCCATGGCTGGGAATTGAACCCAGGCCACAGGGAGGATACACAGTGAGATACATTCCTTCTCCCACTGCGCTATCATGACCCGGGCGATTGAGAGGACAGACAGTGAGATACGTTCATTCTCCCACTGAGCTATCAGAGCACTTACCAATAATTTTAAGCATAGTCCGGCACACTATCCCATTCTCCAAGGTAATGTTATAATGATATACTCCTTCTCTCAGATTAACCCTGCCACGGGGTCTCTCCAAAACAAAATTACTTCCATAAGGTATAAACACTAAAGAGTTCTTTGGACAATCTTGATCGCCATAGAGAGCTGCAATAAACAGATGACATTAATTTACTCGACATTAGCCCAGTTCTTGCCAATTGAGATCCACGTGGAACTTTAGCATCCCTTCAACTTGGACTCGATAGAAGCCGGCAATTATATTCCGTCTGAACGATCTTCTTACCTTTTGGCAGAAAAAGATATCTTTTTTGATTCAACCATCAAATTGGAGATAGGTCTAGACACGTTACAATTGGCCTCCTCCCCAGACCCTCTTACTAATTTGCACATAGTAGACTGAGATGTTAAATCAATAATTCTCAGTAATGACTAATTATTTTACTTATCCTATTTATTTATTTATTATTCTATTTATTAATTATTTTATTATTTATTTATCTCACACATTTTGTAAGATAATATGCATGAACTTACTATAGTAGATGAAGGCTCAACCAGCGCTTTAGTATGTATAAAAAATCATTATTAAAAACTCAAAAACTGATCTACGAAAATCTGTCTTTTGTTCTACTCAAGCATTCAGCCATCCTTATAACTGATCGTCTAAGCCTGAGGCCTGTTGAAACAGTCGGAGCTAAAACAAATGTGAGAAGCTCACCGTGGGCACTCAGCATGACTTGAACCTAAACTCTTTCCATCTTGAGCTTACCACTGTACATCCAAATATCTTAAGGCACAGTCTCTAAACATTCGAGCTATAGTGAATTTCCAAAGTTGGATACAAGTTATCGATCACAATCACAATGATGCTTCCACAGGGTATAAAAGGAATAAAGGGTGAGCAAGGAGTGAAAGGTTTTGCTGGATCAGTCGGTGCGGCAGGAACCAATGGAATCAACACTATCGGTGCTACAGGACGAACCGGAGCTACAGGGCCTATAGGTGTGTATGTGACTATCCATGGGGTCAGCCTTGTACTGCTAACTGATTGCCGATCCATATATTTATATCAATGGTAATAACTCAATGGGACTGTCCGTGAGGTCAAACCGATCGCCGATCTTTATAGTTTTATCAATGGTTCGTGCCGATGATAAACTGTAGAACATCATGGTTGTGGACTCCAAATGCAGGAGTCCACAGCCACAGCAGGAATAAGATTGCACATGATGAGATCTAAACAAATCCCCATTTAAACACATCTTGTGCTTCTAGTTTTTTCATTTAACTCAACATGATGGTTCAATGGTTTTATAGCCCGGGTTTGGTTCACATTGCCTCACCAGTCAATATACTGCTAATCCCACTTATACTCTGCTCAGAAGTTATAAGACAATCAGCATACCTCTCAATTTACTTTCAATTCTTGAAGACGATGGATGAAACACAACAGTGTGAGATGACTCCGCTCACTCCGCACACACGCTACACACTGCCCTCTTATCATTGGAGCTCTTGTATATCTTCTGGTGTGTAGATGATGCAGATGTCTTAGAAATGATGTAGCTGGCAGCTGGCGTCTCATTATTCATAAGTTACAATTCCAACTATGAAATTGTCAATCGTGTTTCAGGTGCACCCGGATCTATTGGCTTAGTTGGTGCAGAAGGAGCGACAGGAAGCACTGGTTCAATTGGTTCCGTTGGCATGAAAGGTGTCAAAGGTCAACCCGGAGTACAGGGTTTACAGGGAACCGCTGGTCCGCAAGGACCTGTCGGGCCCGGGGGTGAAGTCGGCCCACCAGGATTACCAGGTGCTGATGGTGAGCCCGGAGAGA
>Ga0224511_10003052_pt1 | contig 11792 bp, 6 predicted proteins | sample SF_May12_sed_USG_2_FD_169988 | JGI IMG/M metagenome (GOLD analysis project Ga0224511, IMG submission 169988) | Sediment microbial communities from San Francisco Bay, California, United States - SF_May12_sed_USGS_8_1 | ecosystem: Environmental > Aquatic > Marine > Sediment | place: USA... | reverse complement strand
TCCTTATATAATTCAATGTAAAACTGTGACCCCTGGGGCGGGGTCAATTTTGACCCCAGGGGCATAATTTGAACAACTTTGGTAGAGGACCTCTAGATAATGCTACATACCAAATATAAAAGCCCTGGGCCTTGTAGTTTCAGACAAGAAGATTTTTGAAAATTGCGGTTTGAAAACCTATTTTTTGACCCGTGACCTACTTATGCAACCAATCAGAACCATTTGAATAATTTCGGTAGGGGACCATCCAGGGACCATTCCTGTTGAGTTTGGTAAAATTACCATTAGCGGTTCAAGAGAAGAAGTCATTTTCAGTTTTCCTTATATAATTCAATGTAAAATTGTAAACCCCCGGGGTGGGGTCAATTTTGACCCCAGGGGCATAATTTGAACGACTTTGGTAGAGGACCTCTAGATAATGCTATATGCCAAATATGAAAGCTCTTGGCATTGTAGTTTCAGACAAGACGATTTTTGAAAATTGCATTTTGAAAACCTATTTTTTGACCCTGTGACCTACTTATGCAACCAACTGAAACAATTTGAACACCTTTCGTAGGGGACCACCCAGGGATCATTCCTGTGGAGTTTGGTCAAAATCCAATGAGCAGTTTCAGAGAAGAAGATGTTTAAGTAAAAAAGTTTACGCACGACGCACGACGGACGACGACGGACAAAGACCGGTCACAATAGCTCACCCTGAGCACTTTGTGCTCAGGTGAGCTAAAAAGTAAGCATATTTATAATACAATTAACTTATAAAATAGCCTTTTAGAGTGACTAAGGATTTCATCCTATCAGAAGAGGTTTCGAGAAATCTACTGTGTTAATCTTTGGGTAGAGTTTTCAATAAAATAATGATCAAATAAAAAACACATTAATGACATTTCTAAATGAATTTTGTATTCCACAGACAAAATTTCAATATTTTGCATATAGTAAGTAGATCAGACAAGCTGTCTTCATTTTTATGCACAATGACCTTGACTGTGGTCAAACTGGCAGAAAAAACACACAATCTAAACCATTGCCTGTGTACCAGCTGTTCACCTTTAAGTATCATTAGTAGCCCATATGTGTTAAGATAATCAACTTATTGATTGGAGGTATTTCTGTTATTTAAGCTACAACATTAAACAATCTTGATCTTAGTCAGACCCGCACAAAACGCAATTCCAGCATTTGACTAATTAACATTAATGATGCTTGGTGGCCATACATGTTAAGAAGCTGAAGTTATTGATCAAACATCTTTTTTCTGTATTCAATCACAACAAACACCATCTATGTCCAGACTCAAGCCAAATTCATTTCCAGCCTTCCTCTGTGTATCAGCGAACTATCCATTATGTTTGATAACAGTACATGTAAAGTTACTCTAGTCTTTGATCATGCAACAATATTATGATTAATTGATTATATAATGAAGTAAAAAAGTAAAACAGAAATGAAAAAAGTTCTCTCTGACCTTGTATGGAATCTAAGAAGTAAAATTAAAGGTGCTTTGACCTTCCAGCCACAAGCCACTCACAGTAACTGTTGTCTATCACTCATAACAAATGTCATCATTGAAGCTGCATTGTAACATTACATTATATTAATAATGTAGTTGCACACTATTACCATTACAATCATCCCCTCCAATCACTGGAACAGTAACACAAGTGTTTCCTGTTCATTACGTTAGCGAGTTTAAGCATTTTCTATTAAAAAGGAGAATGCAGTTCAATAGCAATTGATATATTTATACTCTCTAATGTAATAAAAATAAAAAATCCCCTTACTGTTTCGTATCATTTTTCAATCCTGGGAACAGTAACGATGATGCTCGGGAACATTTTTAACAGGAAACACTTGTGTTAAGTGCTGCCATTGATACGCAATTTAGTGTATCGATAATATCGATATATCGAAAGAAAAATATCGCCAATATATCGACATATCAATGAAAAGCAGCTTTCAATAAATGTTTTTCTTTAAAACATTTAAATTTGTCATTCCTTTTGCAATTCTTGATATTATTTAGTATATTTAACATACAGTAGCTATGCCCGGCCATTTTTTATTTATTGTTTCTTCTTTAATTAAAAAATATATTTGCAATATACCATCCTTAAATTAAATTAAAAAAACTTTACTTCATTAAGAAATGTTCATTTTTGACAAAGTTATAGCCTTCTAAACAAGCACACCCTTAACCACACCGAAAATGGACTGTTTCAAAAATGTGAAAAAATCAACCTTACTTCCATTTTCATAGAAAGCTTGATTTAAACCCATTATAAATATAAAATACATACCATATTAACAAATAAAACTATGATAATATAATAATAATAAACAACAATTTTGTGAGATTGCCACTTTAAACAATACATAATTATACATTAATGTCACATAATGACATGTGGCTAACAGGCATCGCAGGCCAATTTCTTCATCTGGCAGTGTTATCACGATGCACTGCAGTCTGTGTATTAGTTTGACGGGTGCAAGTTGTTCACCTGTCAGTGTTATCATGATGCACTGTGGCCTGCGTATTAATCTGTCAGGTGCAAATTGATTGTGTATCTATCTTGGTGTCTGCAGCATGACTGTAGCCATATAAATAGCAGTCTTGGTAGGCTAGATCTCATAACGGGTGGACACATCATCTCATGGGGAGATCCCAGGACGGGATGTAAGGAAATCGGATATGGGGAGAGACGAGGATATCTCGGGGTAGAGACGGTCGTGGGTAGACCGACAGTCACGGCACACACTTAATATATACATAGTATTAATAAACGTATATATACAACAGAACGTGTTTATGTGTCAATCGAATACGTTTAGTATCGGATGCTGACCTATCGTCCCAGCCCTACAACTGTTCATGTACCCTGCTTCATTAATGGGTATGGAGAAAACAGCTATTGAAACCATTCCATACCAATTACAATCACCATGCGAGTTATATGACCAGACCTGGGTTCTAACAATGTGGTTAGTACAGCTGGATTGGCAAGTGTAATGAAGGAGAAAGGCCTTACAAGATTCGGTCCAAATGTCCAGTCATATATCAATTATTCATGGTATCTTCAATTCCTTTTTTGTCTGGACATCTCAACCAGCCAATATACTGCAAAGAAAGAACAATTATTTACCACACACGAAACAGGTCGCCTTCGAACGTGATTGTACATAGTACAAAACTGGAATATTCTCTGTTATAACACTGTGTTCTTGGCAGACTAATAATGGACGTGAGATATGTTTTGAAAACACTTCATGACAGCTTGATATGAAATACTTTTTAACAACGTAATATGGCGCTGTTGCACTCAAAAGCGATTGTCTTGTATTTGAAACTAAACAAGGCATTGTGTCTAGGCGTAATTCTTGTTTGACATACGGACACGCAATTTGTTTGAGTGTTAACAATTATCTTTGTATGGAAGCGTTATTGAGGCATTAACATACGCGAGAACTTTAACAGTTACACACGTTTTAACACAATCAGTAAGTGGTACAACCTGTCTCTTAATGGAACTTATTTCCTACTTTAAGTTTCAATGGTAATACCATTTTTCTGTGCACATCTTACACACTCATTTGACTAATATTAAATGGTATTTTAAGAAAGCAAAATAGTGTTTTAAGTAATCCAGGTTAATTTTTATTATGTGCAGCGCTTGATTTGTTTTTGATTCATTATTCTGTAGATATTTTTATTGTAACAACACAAATTTTAAATAGTAGTGTTCGTTTGTTTATGTGGGTTGAGTAAAACATCACCTCAAAACCTGGTGTTCATTTTGTGTAATTGTATAATTAATACGGTACACTGAACGCGTTAAATTTAGCATGTGAATTTAGTGTTGCACAGGCATGGTCCATTTTATAATGACTCATTTTCTTGCAATTGCTAACCGCTCGTAATTGCAGGGTAATTTCCTGCGTATAATTGCAGACCTTCATTTACATGCCTTATTGTTCGTGCCGGTATGCACAATAACAAAAAGAAAAAACGCGCTGATTTGCAAAGTAACACAATTTTCAAGACGTGTTGTAAAAAAATGCCCTTACTTGATATTGATATGAATGTACACGTAACATTGCATAGACTACATGTATACCTATTATTACAACCCTCCCTTTTACAAAAAAGGTTTGGTATCCTTTTACATACAACAACCACTTAAAGATAGATCTACATCAAACTCAAAACTATCCTTTATTTATTTCAATAACGTACTCCATTGCAAAAACAAGCAGTAGTCAAAATAATAGTTGTCTAAATTTCATTATAAAATGGATAATTAGCATTTTTACGGCCGCACTTTATTCAGAATATGTGACCCGACGTTTGACTTTTGGTCCAAATGCTCAAATGACGTCATTAAGTAAAATGTCGTCAAAATAATGCATCACATTATTATGGTTTTTAACAGATTTTTACTGGCCCACAAAAACTGTAAAAAGCTTTTTAGAGACAAAATTCTTTACAGGTGATGTAAATATATAATATTTTTGCAAAATTATCTCATTAAAATAACCACCAATTTACTGATTGAACTGTAATGGCCATATAATTGACATGTGCACCGTTTATGATGTTTAAAGCATGTATTTCAAAGTGGTGATATTGACATAAAATAATAGGATTATTTTTAATCTGTATTTACAACTGGAATCTTCAAACAATAACCTTTTAAACGATACCAAATTCTTAATATCGCTTAAATTGTCATTTGGACCCAACATGTCAGACTCGGACACATATGTCACGGTATAAAAATTAAAATCGTCATTACAACACGGGCATATATGATAATGGCTGCAAACAGCTAAAGCGTGACATTATAGTACTTCATAGAACCTTCATATGTGATTGTTATAATCTTTGCTAGCATTAATTGAGTATAGAAAACGTGGCAGTATTTACAGATTTTATTAATATAAAAACATAACATTTGAGCTGGATACGCTGGTTTTATTTTCAATAAATGTATATACTCACAGCAAACCTAACGCAGCCGTACAATCCATTTCAAATTGTATATGACCATGAATGATTCAAATCAGTTTGTTGTTCCTAAAAGGTTTGTTCCTGTGATTTGCGTGTGTGCCCCACACACAATCACCCGAGTATTTTTTCGAAAATCTAGACCGCAATGGAGTCATGAACATTACATTTAATGAGTAGACATCGTACCTAGTGTATTTTAATACATCTATGTTGTGAAAAGGTAAACGTGGACCTCATTCTAGGACATCTAAAATTAAAATACAAAATGTCAGGTTTCCTCAGGCAACCGACACAGACTTACATAGAGCTTCTCGGAAAAGCCTGCCAGAAATACAATAAAAGTCGCCACTTAGTGTGCATAATCGACGATTAAATCGTCCCCTAAGGAATATTACGCCCACGTAGAAAATGTAACAAAACAATCTACACCCACTTCTTTGTATCCCGTGTTTCTCATATTTCTTATATCTGTCATTGTAATAGTCAAATACTTTATTTATTTTGTTTTGGAACTTTTTGTAACAAACTTTAATATCATTATATTGTTATCGTCTATAGCCTTAAACGTTGACACAAAAAGTAAGACCTTTTACCGTCGATATATAGAGAAAAGTTGAAGTTTAAAATGAAGATAACCTATCAGTGGCTTTTTAAAGAGAACGTATATATTAATTAAAAAGATTTCTTTTCTTATAGATTTTGACTTGATATCCAATGCATATCTGAACCAGTATCCCGACAAAAGCGTGAAACAGATTCACAGGTATTTTAATTATAGTATAAAAAGTAAAAGCTGTGGTAGTTAAACTATTATTAGAGAACAAGGGAAACCAGATATGAAACATTAAGCGAAATGTCTTTCAAAAATAACCTTTGACATCGACAATGATTACCGTGTTCAAATTACACACATTTAATATTTAAAAAATAATTCACCCTCTTAACGAAGTGCTGGGACGTTTGGAGTTCCGTATAAAATTATGAAAAATATATTAACTTTTATCAACGCAGCTCATTTTAACAATACTAAGGCCAGACAAACTAGCAATTTCTTTCATCCTTTATTATTTATATTTGTCTGGACAGTTTAACCGAATCGTTTGGAATGCGGCCTTTCTCGTTAAATCGTATTGACAATGCAGCTGTACTTGACGCATTTACGATTGGTGTCTTGATTAACAACGACACTTATAACGGTTGTGTATGATTTATTTTGCGTGGTATAGTGTTGAAATAACTTTAGTTTGTACAGTATTGGTTTTTAATATGAACATTTATCATTGACGCCCAAAGCAATCACTGAAAATATACATGCCAATAGCGATTCTTTGTATTGTATTTCATCAATATCTCTAAATGATTATAAGCAGTCAAACAGTGGCAAAAGTCAAACAGACTGATTAGGTCGTTTTGCAGATGAATATAATTAAGATATCCAAAATCAGTTATTACAAGATACAATTCTAGCATAATTTCTTCTTTAGATGTAAAACGCATAAATGTCCTCAGTTGCAGTTACCTTTAAGACTGGGTCGCCTCTTGCAATTTTAAATAGAACTGTTAAATTCATGTATAAAGTAACCAATGTCATTTCCTTTAAAACCATTAAATAGTCTGAATATGTCTTATAAATTATACATTATATAATTGTAAAACTGAAAGAGAATTGAATCCTAACCATAAAATAGCGTGTAATAATTGATTGATGGTTATATGGCAACATATAGACTTGACCATTTGTAATAATGAATCCTACATGTTATCATTTGCAAGCCATCGGGCTTGTCTTGACAACGTTATGAAGAGAATCAGAATTGGGAACAACACTTTAATAACAACCTTACATTGCCCTGCTGCACCCAAACTGAGATTGTCTTGCAAACGCGCTTTATTGCCTCGGAGTTATTGTTGTTTGACATACAGAGAAGCAATTTGTTAAGAGTGTAAACACTACGTGTGAACCTATATATTCGGTATATAAATACGACCGATTTTGTACTTTATGTTGTTATGTGTAAGTAGTAAGGGGTAAAACACAATGCAAAAATATTGTTCTCGGACTTTGAACTTAACACTTCTAACTTTTCGGACGCGGAATAGATTCAATTACACTTGAATCATCGTATTTTCATAAGTTGAATTTTGATTAAGCGCTATTTTAAATTCCTTATTGACACTGTGTGTAAGACTTAATGTTCATGTATGTGCGGTTATGTTTGTGTGCGTGCAAAATTAGACATAAACTTCTATAGCTCTCCAAATGTGTTAAACTTAAAAATAATATGCACCTAACAATCTATATTGTTAAACATACAAACTCTGTAGTTTTGTTCAAGATATTACTGTCAAGATTTGGTGTTAGAATGGTCTAATGCACATACATTTTCTATGTAAAAGGACAGTGTCGCAAAGTTATTTTTCGTATAATTGCATTTTCTTAGCTCATTTTGTCATGCAAATCAAATGAGTGTGCATTTATTACAATAGGACAATATGGTGAAACATTAAGGACGATAGTTTTTTATGTTTACTGCCATTAATGAATAAAATGTGTAAAATGGTTTACGAGATCTTATTGTTTTATTAACCTACTAGATTGTATCTAAATATATAAAGTTTAGGATTATGATGACAAGATTATCGGTCTACACTAAAGGGTTATACATCCACGCTTAATTAAATTGCCTTTTTAACATTTTTATTAAATTTGTGTTACACGAGAATTTTTTATCTTTCATCTGTCTCCTTTCTCAAATTAAAAGTAAGACTATGTTCTCTAAATAAAATATCTGAAAGCCCTAGGTATATCGAGGGCTTGTTGCAAAACTATTGTAACTACCTCATTTTATATAAGAAGTTACAATAGGTTTTGCACTAAGCCCTCGATATGGTCTCGCGTTTTTATCCCAATATTTAAACATTTAAGTGTTTAAATAATAATCTAGCTTTAGTTGACTAAATCTGCCAGAATGTTCTATAAGGTAAATGCGTTGGTAATAAGTTAAGTTATTATAAAAATGGATTGGTAATAATGTAACCAATATTGTTGTGCCCCTAAATTCGCAAAGCTTATTCTTGACTGGAAATTGGATAACAGACTGAATGTCATTTTAAATGTCTAATAATGTATCATTGCACAAATGTAAAATTCATGTCCTGTTCGGATACTCCAAACACCGGTAGTTCTCGCACGTTTAGTCTAAACAGCTGTTGTGTTATCGCTTCTCAAACGTCACCCTCAATCTTTGATATTTTATGGCTCAGTCACAAATCATTTGCGATGCGTTATTTATAATGTGGTCGGTAAATGTATAATATAAATTGAAGAAATGTTCAAATAAAAAATGTCGTAAACAATGTAGATATGTCAAGTTAAAGGGCACCACGACAAAATGGCCCGTACAAAAACCAACACAGAGAACGACAAAAAAAAAACAATTAGAACACCATGACACAACAGACATGTTCTTTCTTTCTTTTCTTTTTTTCTTTTTTATTTATAATATCTTAAATTAATTCTCCCAGAAATGTTGAGTTACGGTCTTGGTACGGTCAATGACTTGCATAGGGAGTTTAAACCAGTTTAAAGCTATAGCAAACCTTACACTTTCTCAACATTTAACACAAACAGCATAAAACAAGAAAAAACAAGTAAGAATGTTTTTCGTTGACATTATATACAGCATTGTGTTGACATTAAATACATTATTGTGCTATTTATGTTATTTTATGACAGCCTGTTGTTTAATCCAATGTTCACAGGTGTCTTTTAAAACTGTTGTTCCCATTTGTTTTTTTTCATATTTTTGATAAAACTGACTTGTGCGACATACGCAGTAAGAACTTCTTTTATAAATGCCATGTTTATCACTGTGAAGGGCTTTCCTTTTGTGTATGCTACAATTACAGTCTGATGATAACGCTATAAATGTTATAAATTGTTGGTTGTTTGTAAAGGTTTGCCCACTCTAAAAGCATACTTCAAAAGGTTAATAGACATGCTTTGCGTTTGATGTTTTATCTTGAAGAGGCTGACTCTTATAATAGCATTTTAGTGCCGAGAACATTTCATACAATTTGCCTTATTGATATCTTAAATTACTGTTTGAAAGTTTATATGTTATGTATAGACTCGTACATTGAACTGGTAATTTTAGAAATTAATTAGTGTTTTCTTTTAAAATGTTAAGAATGCTTTTTTAGTAAATAATTATAAGTTTGAATGGTTAACTTGGAATGACAAGACACTTTAGGAGCTACTAAAGTTGCCAATGATTAATGTCAAACGGCCTGTTATTGACTTATTCAATATACCCTTTTATTCTCTCAATGACGCAATGAACAGATTGCTTATTGAGCTGTTATGGATTGATGGGGATCAAGGCTCAGTTCCTAATGATAAATTTGAAGCCTATGTGGAGGTATACTTGCAACCGTGCATCAACTTGCTAATAGTCAAGAATATTATAAGGGTTGATGTAAGGTAAGAAGCTATTATGAAGAAGAAATCTCATTCTCAAGAAATATTGATAGATGTTGCATTACATAGCATTTTGTTTAAGTATTGTTAATGGAAGAGATATGGACTCCAAAACAGCATCTAACATATTTAATACCTTGCTTATGTACTGAAAGGTGTTACAGTTGTTACAATTGTTACACAATGTGCGGGCATTCACACTAGAGGTAGGGAATGTTTTTAAAATTCAGACATGTTGTATACGTGTCTGTTATGAAAGTACATTGACTTTGCAGCAACACTAAGAGTAAAACTCCTTTCATTACTGGGTCTCTTCGTGGTATTATGTACAGCATACAATATGTTGTGTTAGTATTTGCTTCAAAAAGGCTGTGGCCAATTTATTAAGTCTGTGTAGTTTTAAAATTATGTTTAATGTGTTGCGGTTTCTTAAATTCTCTCTGCAATGTGGAAAACTTATTACCCGGAGAAGCTATAAATCGTACAAAATGTCTACAATTTAGTTAAATATATGCTTATTTGACGCAAAACGTTTTATCAATGAAGCAATATATCATTATATCAGTTATACTTGTACAGTCCAACTAAACGCAGTCAATAACCTTAAGTTCTCACAAGTTGTGGAGGTTTAATTTTAAATTAAGTAGTTGATGCACGTGTTATATATATGTTCAGTTTGTTTTAATCTCAATCAAAGAAATTTTATTATTTATTTTAAGCACATTGTGAGGTGTTACTTAGTACATTTATGCTGGAACATTTGCAATTGGCCTAATGCATCCTGAATTAGTCTGCAAACTAATTATCTGTAACTAAATGCTCTGAATAGCTATATATTCAATTAAAGCATTATAACAATGTTATGTTTATTCAAAGGAAATATGTTTCTGATATAATGTATTCTCAAATTTAAATTTAAGTTTAAGAAGAATTTGTAAATGATAAAAGATGAAAATCAATTAACATGTGTTTTCCGACACGTCAACTGTACATTCTTGTTGAGAGGTTTTAGCATATTTGTTCTTTCTTTCTTGGTGTCTCTTTAAATGTTTCCAAATTGTTATCTTTATCATTCGGACTGCGCTGACATATGCAAAAACTACTAAATCCATTTGATTCATTTCTTTTAATAACTGGCTGTATCATGATCCTGTGTGCGCTTACAATATTATTACAGACCGTTCTACTGTTATATGTGTATAGTGTTTGTTTTTAACACATTTTGTTTGCTCATTTTCAAACAGTCTTCAATAAAACAGAGGCTGCCTTTTCCGCGCAGACTGTGCTTCCTGAGGGCTTTCATTTTCATCAGTTTGATTTAACTTACTACAGTTGGTGTTAAGTGCCTGTGTCGCCCCGTCCTACATCATTGTGTAGGTATAGTGTTCTTGTCCTCAGGGATCATGGATTGTATGTTGTTTACATTTGAAAAAAGAGTTCCACTCAACAGGCGCTCGGAACTACTGACCACCAGGACCCACAGTTGTTCTTGTATCTATTAAATTACAAAGAACTCTGTGCGTTTCATTCAACAGCGTTCATATGGTAGTGTTTGGTTTTGTTGCTTTGTTTAACAGCATGTACATAAGCATGCATATCTAAACCATTTTACAATTAAATGATTTATTTGTTTGATTACCGCTAGCAACGGCAAAGTAATTTCCTGTGTATAATTTAAGACGATCGTAGTATAGCCTTATTATTAGTGCAGTTATTTACACTATCGATAACTGCAAAACATGTTGACTTGAACTTGAAGTAACACGAACTGGAAATCAAATTCATTTTACAAGTTACAGTTTTTTTTCAATTTTTAATTACAAAATGAGTAAACTTGAGTTAAGGAAAAACTCATAATATACAAAATAAATTAAAGTTAAATACACTTTCGGTGTTTTGTGATTGTTGTTATGTAGCTTCGCTTCATTGTTATTATACATCAGTGAGGAAATGTTTCACCATTGTAATATCTCTATAAATGGCCCAACCTTCGTGCATATAATATTTGCTTCTTCAAGGAATCGAATTTTATAGCAGTTTAGCATCTAAATCTGGAATACAAAATGACAACGTGATATGTTTCCTTATGCTAAAGACAATAATTTTATTTAACTCTACAGATAAAGTTTATCAGAAACACACGCGCGGTTGGCACTTGATGATCGTAATTGACTGTATAATCGCTCCTCAAGGAATGTTTGTTTCGCCCACGTTTAAATCGTACAGTTTAAATAATTTACACATAAACTAATAACCACCGCCCACTTGTTTTGTAACTTCTCTGGTATTCTTAATATCATT
>Ga0224511_10003051_pt1 | contig 11793 bp, 18 predicted proteins | sample SF_May12_sed_USG_2_FD_169988 | JGI IMG/M metagenome (GOLD analysis project Ga0224511, IMG submission 169988) | Sediment microbial communities from San Francisco Bay, California, United States - SF_May12_sed_USGS_8_1 | ecosystem: Environmental > Aquatic > Marine > Sediment | place: USA... | reverse complement strand
TAAAAATGACAGACAATGAAACACAACAAAAGGAAACAGAAAAACAAACAGAGGAGACAACAGAAGAGCAAACGGAAGAGAAAGAAGAAAAAAATCTCCCAGCAATAAAAAAAGCAGAAGAGATCTTGCAGAAAATTGAAGATAGAGGAAAAGCTCTAGAAGAAAAAGAAAAAGCATTAGATCTAAAAATACAGGAATTTGATAAAGCAGCTGCAGAGGCAAAGATGGGCGGATTTGGTCAAGTACATCAACCTACTGAGGAAGAAAAAGAAATTGAAGGTGCAAAAAATTTGCTAAAAGGAACTGGATTTGAGAAAATGGCGTTCCCTGACTAAAGATAGCAAAATTTATATACTAGTTTCAATTATTTTTTTAATTGAGGTGTTTTGATGGCAAATGAAGCAGTCATAGTTGAATTATTAGGAAATGAGGGAGACGTTATAGAAGTTACAGTAGCAGATGGAGCAACAATAGAAAAAGGTACACTCTTAAAACTGAGTGATCCTAGAACAGGAGCTGCAACTTCTGCAGATGGAGATATTCTTATTGGTATTGCAGCAACAGAAAAAGTCGCAAGTGATGGACAGACAACACTTGGAGTATATACAAATGGTATATTTGATATAAAAGACTCAGGTGCTGGAATTACAGTGGGTCTTCCAATAACAGTTGGTGGAGCAAACCTTGTAAAACAAGTAGCTGCAGGTGAAGCAGAAGGCGGAACAGTATGTGGATATGCGTTGGAAACAGCATCAGCAAGTGAAGTAATCCAATGCAGGATAAAGGTGTAAAATGGCAGACTCAACAGGAATGGCAGATTTAAGGGCAGAAAATGTTTCAAGAATAGTTAAAGGATTTGCTTTAGCAAATTATAAATTTAAAGCATTGGTTATGACAGTTGGTAGTTCAGCATGGACTGAAAGCTACTACCAAGAAACCGCAGCAGATCTTTCTGCAAGCGGAACAAGAAATGTAAAAGGAGTAGCTAGACTAGCTAAATTTCCTCATGCAGAAGTAACCTGGACAAAACAAAGCAGTAGACAAGTTAAACATGGTTTACAAGGTGTTATCTCATACGAAGATGAGAAAACAAATGCTGTTGATGTAATAGCAAGAACACTCTTAAGAATAGCAAGAGGAGTTGTTAAATCAGTAGACGCTGAAATTTGGGATGTAATCTCAGAAAGTCAAAGTCCATCAAACATTAACAGTCTTGCAATAGCAGCAGGCTCTGAATGGGATTCAGCAACTGTTGCAAATAGAGATCCTATTCAAAATCTACTAGACGCAAAAGCTCTTATAGATGCAGATAACTATGATCCTGACTCAGACGGTTTCTTCATAGCGAATGGAACCGACATTGCAAAATTGCTTGGTAATGCAAACGTCAGAAATGCAGGTCAGTTCTGGACTGATGATGTCACAAGAAACGGAAAAATCGGAAGATTAGTCGGTTTAGACGTAATAAAAAGCAACAATGTAACAGCAGATTATGCTATGGTAGGCATAAAAAAACAAGCTGCTACATGGAAAGCAGTTGATCCGCTAACAGTAGTTACAAAAAGAGAACCAGGAGTTCACACAGTAGTAAGAGCATGGGAAATTGGAGTAACACAACTCACAGATCCCGAAGCAATATGCTTAATTTCTAACACGAGGGCTTAAAATGACTAAAGCAACAAGAATGAGATTAGCAGCACATTATCTACAACTTAAAAAAGATGTAGATGAAGGCGTTCCAAAAGCTAAAGCAAAGTTAGAGAAAAACAAAGATCTTGCAAAATATGTTCCAGAATACATAGAGGAACATGGCAGGATAGACCATCAAAAACCTGAAGAAAAAAAACCAGGTGAACATAAAAAACCAGGTGATAAATAATGGCAGTTGGAGATATAACATGGACGACAATGGGTCCATATGCAGTTGATGCTGCAGCAATAAAAACTGCAATGGATTCTGAAAGTACTGGCGCTGCAACTGCAGGAGCAGACACTACAACATTCCAAGTAGTTCCGATAGCAAACGGAACGCAAGTGATGATATATAAGATAGTAAGAGCTGGTGCATGATGGCTGGAGAACCACTTAACCCAAGTGCTTTAATTGTACCTAAAATGACAACTGCAGTAAGAAATACTCTGATTGCAGAAAAGGGAACAATTATTTATGACACAACACAAGATAAATTATGTTTCTGTACTGCTTCAGCTGCTGCAGCAACAAGCTGGGAATTAATTACCTCAGTGCAAGAATCTTAATTTTAAGATAGTTCTTGGGCGATCCATGCCCACTGCAGAACTCTGAGCTGAGCAACTCGAAAAACTGCTTACCCATCCTAAAATGCCAGACATAGTCGAAAAATCAGGAGCGTTTCAAGAGTTAAGCGTAGAGAAAACGCCTGTGAATGGCAATGATGTTGTAAATAAAACTTATGCTGATTCTTTAACTGGTTCAGATCTTGGAAATATTACAGAAGATGTTTTAGCAGCTGTTGATAATACATACGATCTAGGATCTACAGCAAAAAGATGGAAAAATGTATATGCCATGATCGCTGTACTGTCTAGTATGATCATTCTAGGAGGCTTAGCCCTTTACACAAGTAACAACGAACTTTTCATAAATGGATCCTTAACAGTTAATGGATCAATTACTGCAGTAGATAATATAACTGCAGATTTTTACTATGGTGATGGATCTAAATTAACAGGAGTTGGAGCTGCTTCAGATTCAAACTGTAATGCTACAGGATCCTGTTCAGATGGAAATGTTGCATATTTAAATTATGCAAATGATGGTGATTTTAACATCACTGGCAATGCAAGCATTGGAAGATACAAAGCAAACGGACTTGGATTCACACTCAATGCAATAAATGACGATTTGCACATAGATAGTGATGTAGAAGGAAGCAACTATTTTGGAATACATACAACAGGTGCTTTTATGGATTTATACGCAAATCCTGGACCAAGTAACGATTACTTGATGCTTGCTATATCTGAAACACAAGGAGCAGATACAGAAATGAATTTCTATGAAGGAGGAACAGGACACAATAGATTCTGGAGCAGTGGAAGCGTAAGAATAGGAAGTGGAAAAAGCAACCTATGCTCAAACATAACATCAACTGTTGATTGTGACACTTCTGCAACAGGAGCAGATCTTGTAGTTGAAGATGATACCTGGACAGGCGGAAAGATGTATAACCATGACATGAATACTTCAAATATATCATTCGGAACAACTGCATACATAAGAGCAAATTCAACTACCCTGATTATAAAGGTGAATTGAATGAAAAAAATACTCATAGCTTCGATAATAGCATTACTTCTAGCTGGCTATATGACAAAAGCTGCTATTATCGAAGATTTTTCTCCAATTGAATCTGACAGGATCCTTAAAGATGGTGAATATTTGAAAATGATATCTCCATATGAAATGAACTTAACAAAAAATAACGTAACATTTAAGATTAAATCTACTGCAAAAATCTACCAAATAAAAGATATATGGAAAACTAAAGAATATGGATATTTAAAATCTACAATAGAAACAGTTAAAGTAAACTGTAAAATTAAAAGAGAAGGAAGAAACTTAGGATGTAACGGTGTTGCATTATACTACCCTAACAAATGGATTCCATACAATAAAACAGTAAAAAACAAAACATACGAAACACTACGTGATGCAGTAAAAATTAATATATTAAATGATTACACATTCCAAGTAATTACAGAAGGAATATACGATCCAACAATAATTGACTACGAATTTACAGACGAAAATTTCCCTGATGATTGTTCATTATATTTTATGGATGATACTTCACAAAGTGGAGTAGTTGACAGAGGTAGCCAAGGTAGAGATCTAACTTTTGATAATGCAGCTAATGGATATCCAAAATATATAACAGGAAGTACATGCTGGCAACAAAATTGTACTGAAAATGATGGTGTTGATAACAATGATAATACAATTGAATATGCAGGTACAATTACTTTTGGATCCACAATGTCCTTTGGGGCACATATAAAATTAAATTCAAGCAGTGGATCTACAATACCTTATGTCATAGGAGGAACTACATTAATCCAAATTGTATATGCAGATAATAGACCAAAATGTGAATTTCAAGGACTAACTGATACACTAGTTCAAAGTTCAGGAGCAATTGATGAAACAGACGGATTATGGCACAATATTGTATGCACATATAATTCAAGTCACATTTGTATATATGTAGACGGAATCCAAAAACAATGTGATGCATCAACAGGTTCAGTAAACAATAATGCAGCATATTTAATTGGAGGACAAGACAACGTAAATGCTAATGTATTTCATGGTCACGCTGATAATGTTTTCATTTGCAATGAAACATCAATAAATAATTCATTAATAACACAGTTTAATGATTCTGGGTTCGTAGTAGAACAAGGAAACGTCAGTGACACTTGCACACCGCCTGCATCAGGGGACTATACAGTCGATTGTAGCGATAATTGTGATTGGTCTAGTGCTGATACTATACCTGGAAATATAACAATGTCAGGATCCGGAATTAATTATCTTTCTGCAGATTGGACGTTTACTGGGACAAATCAATTTGTCTATATAAACTCAGGCTGCGAATTACATATAAATTCAGGAGGGAGTTTTAATGGATAAAAAAGAAACTGAAATTGATGTTGAATTACATCTAAAAAATAAAAGTAAAAAAAGTGAACATAATGCAATAGTTCATATTTTCAAAGAACTTGAAGGTAACAGAACATACGCAATTGGCTTTGGACTAATCGTATGGGGCTTATTAGGGCTATTTCTTGGCAAGTTAGGACAACAAGAAGGGGTAAGAACAATACTTGAAGGATTGGCTTTTATGGGTCTTAGATCAGGAATTGCTAAATTAACATAGATTTACATCAAAAAGACCACCCTATTTAATCAAAATATAACATTTTGCCGTCACTGGTTTTGGTGATGCTTTCCAGTGATGGCATTTTTTCTTCGAATAAATTCTGGCCATCTTTAAATTGATAGCAAAATTACTCTCCTGGAAGATCTTGCAATCACCATAATGCTATCATAATAGTTTTCTTTATAAAACCTTCATTTCCTATGCAAAGAAAAAAATCCCCCCAAACCCCCCTACTATTATTATTATATAATTAGAGAATTAGGACTATTTTATAATAGTAAAAACAGTTAGTTATCTAAGTTATCTTTGCCCCTTCTCTACCCTGCAAATTAGAGAATTTAGAAAATTACTCACCTTTGCAACATAGAGGGTATAAGTGTCAGAAGGTTTCCCTCTTCTTAGAAATTCTAGAAAACTGTTTTTATACAATATCTGCATAAATTGTCCTTTTGTATTGTTGTATATATACTTTGTGTTTGCAGGATAGAAAGATTTATATATTCTAATTGATTATTTTCTGATGCAGAAAACAGATTGAGGGAAAACTTCGGTTTTCCTGAAATCTAATTTCTTTCTAAACACTGCTTCGCAGTGATGACATACATACTACCAAAAAGTGTTATTTTGATAGCAAAATTTATAAATATGATTGCATTTTCTTTGAAATAGGTGATAAAATGAAGCTAGAAGTAAAAAAAGCAATCATTATTCCAGATGGCGAACATTTGGGAGTTGTGACAAATATAAGATATAGATCTAAACCTTTTGAATATGTAGATCTGGAAATAGAATTTAAAGTTGATGATGAACAAATAAAAATTAGAGCTGGTTACCCACAAGTTATAAGCGAAAAATCCAAATTAGGTCAATTATTGATGAGATTTGGAGAAAAGTTAATTGAAGGAGTTTCCATAGATCCAGATGATATAATCATTGGAAAGAAAATAAAGTTTAAAACAAAAACAGAGGAAAATGCAAAAGGAACCTTTTCAAGAGTTGATGAAAATACAGTCAGACCTGCAGAGAGTTTAAAAGAACATCAAGATCCTGCTGAAGAGATAAAAATTGATGATCTGTAGCAACTGTAATGGTACTTTGATTGCAGACGGTCATAAATTGATAAATATATGGCATCATGTAAGGTGTAAAGATTGCAAAAGGGGATGGTACGCAACCGATAAATATATAAAAGATAGCAAACATAATAAATTAAGTGAATTTGAATGAGCAAAGGATTAGTCAAATATAAAAGAGTAGCCCAGAGAATAAGGGAAGAATTCCAAAGTGAACCATTCAACATTAAAGCATTGGAAGATGCAATATTTATTGAAATTGGCATAGATCCTAGAACAGTAAAAAAGTCAATTGAGATAATGATCAGGCTGAAACTAATGGAAGAAGTAGACAAGGTGAGAGAATTTGGAGTGCATCCGACAAGAAGATTTAAGTTGTCACCCACACAAGACGAATACTTTTGACGCGGTCGCAGGAATACACCTGGTGTCGAGACAAAATAGATTTTGTCAAGGGGAAAGCTACCCTTCCCCCGACCTAAATACGCTCCAAATTCGCAGTCCCTCATCCCTTCGGTCTTCACGATCCACAGCGCTTAATTCGAACAACGCTTGTGTCCCGCATAATTCATTACCGAGAACAAGACTACGGTATGAATTACACGGCTATATGATATCACCCATCCCCCTAACCCCCTTCCCTGAAGGGAAGGGGGAACGTCGCTGCTTTAGGTCGGGGTCAAAGATGCTGAGACAAGGTCTCAGCTTATCAAAGTCGGGAGCTCGTCCCCCCCAACCCCCCCTCCGGGGGGGCTTTATTGAGGCAAAACCAAGCCTCAAACACAACAACAACACCCCAAATACCCCCAAATATACAACAACAACACCCCAAAACACCATATTCTATGGTGTTTTGGTGCTTATAGAGACAACGTCCTTCCTCTTATTAGCGACTTTCAAACAAAAACACCCCCATAACCAGGTGTCTAGAGAAATATTTTTTATGATTATGATAATAAAGCCTAACACACACAGAAATTTTTCGCGCAGCCCGCCTTCGGCGACGTAAGCACGCAGAGAACGTACCTTAATTCCCTAGAGGGGGGATGGGGGGGAGAATTTACAATCAAAATGAAAGGAATGACAATAAGATACGATGATGAGAAAGAAAAAGAAATCAATGAATTAATGATCACACTAGATGAAAAAGCAATGTCAAAAGCATTTCTTGCAACACCAGGTATTATTAAAAATCAAATTCAAAAAATCAATGATATGAGTAAAATTATTGAAGATCAAAGAGAAGAAATACTAGAATTAAAAAACATTCTCGCATCATATACACAATTCAATGTTAAACTAGAGAGATTTATAAAAAGAGGTGAAAATTTTGGTTAAATTAGAAGAAATGGACTGGCAAAACGCTAGAGATACAGCAGTGAATATGTGGAGACAAGCACAATTAACACAAAGAATGGCTGAAGCAAATCTTAGAGTCATTGATGAAGAACTTAAAAAGATCTGGGATAAACTACCTGAAAATGAAAGAAATAAAAGGTATGCCGATAATAAAAAAAACTTGCATTGAATGTAGAAATATATTCATAGGTAGCATCACAAAATTAAGATGTGAAAAATGCAATAAATTATACAGGAAAGGATATAAAGCTGGCTACCAAGCTGGAGAGAAAAATTCAACATGAACAACTGGTACGACTTATATCTAAGATTCGAGGAACTTGAAAAAGAGACAGATATGGCTCTGGATAAGTGGCAAATTCAGGTCATGGACCATGAAGGAGATTGTGCATTACGTTGTGGGCGACAAGTAGGAAAATCAACTGTTATTGCAAGAAAAGCAGCTAAGATATCTTTAAAATACCAAAATACAGTAACATTAATGATTGCAGCTTCTCAAAGACAATCTGGCTTGATCTTTAATAAAGTTCTGGCCAGATTGCTAAGATTCAATGATTTTGTTGTAAATATGAAAGGTAAATATAGAGAAGATCTTGAAAAATCAGCCAGGCAAAATAAAATTATGAAAAAGGAACATGAAAAACGCTGGGGAGTCTTTGACAATATGCCTACAAAAACAGAGATAAGGCTTAAAAAGTTCTCAAATTGGGGAAAACTAGAAAGCGATAATGATTGGGAGTATTTCAGAAGAGACGAAGAATACGTCATATATTCGCTTCCTGCGGGAAAAACAGGAGCATACATAAGAGGGCTTACCATAGATTTTAGGATAGCAGATGAAGCTGCATTTATCCCTGAAGAGGTCTGGCTTGCAACAAACCCAATGCTTGCAGTCCAAAAAGAAAAAAGAGGACTAGGCTGGGACATACTACTATCAACACCATTTGGAAAAGGCGGATTCTTTTACAACTGTTGTTATGACAAAGATTATAGACACTGGCATATAAGCTCAGAAATGTGTCCAAGAATCCCTAGAGATTATTTGGCAAAAGAAAAAGAAAGACTAAACAAAGCAGAATATGCTCAAGAATACCTGGCAGAATTTACAGACGATTTCAATCAATTTTTCCCGACAAGCCTTATAAAGAAATGTATGACATTTATGAACTGGGACATAGAAAAAGATCATAATCCAAACGCGTCATACTACATGGGAATGGATCCTGCAAGATATGGTCAGGACGAAGCTGCATTCGTAGCTGGTGAAATGCTAAGAAAAAAATACAAGGTGGTTTACTGTGATGAAAAGAAAAAAATATCAGGAAAAGCTATCACTAGCCTCAGAGATTATGCTCTGGCTCTTAACTCAAAATTTAACTTCAGAAGAATATTCAACGATGACACAGGAGTTGGAGGCGGGCTTACTGATCTGTTACAAGAAGAACTCGGAAAATCGAAAGTTATCGGACTCAACAATGCTAGCAAGCGTATCCGTCTCGGAGCTGATGAACGCAATAAAGGCATCCTCAAAGAGGATCTATACAGTAATGCACTTGCAATGATGGAAAAAGGAGATATAGAAATCATTAATAACTTGAAGCTATTACGTAGTTTGAAGAGCGTACAGTTTGAGTATACAAAAGACAGAAACTTACGAATTCACGGTAAGTATACGCATCTCGCCGAAGCGTTCGTAAGGTGCTGTTGGGCTTGGCAAAGCAAAGGACTTAAATTGTTCGTTGCATAACCCGCAAACATTATACCCCCAAACAAGGTAGGGGGGTATAATTTTGCTTGCATTTTGGGTTCCGGAGATCTCCGGATCTCGGAAGTTTTGATAGCAAAAATAGTTCCTGGAAAGATCCTTGGAACGGAGAAATGATGGCAAAATGAGAATATTATTTAAATTATTTGATAAAGAAGCACAAAAAATGTCAGATCACTTATCAAAAGATGGAGATATAAATTGGAAAAAAACTTTCGTAGAAGGAAGAACAGTTCTAGAAGCATGGAGTGATGAATAATGGCATTTGTAATAATAACGGCGGCAAAGATCGCAATCTTTGCAGGAGAAAATGTTGATGCAACAGGAAACACAACAGCAAATCAGGAAGCATTAGAATTAATGGCGATTAGTCAGATTTGCACCTGGTCAAGATATAATTGGGCTGATAATTACTCAACTCTAAATGAAGATGTTAAACATATTATTGATGAATATATTGGAAGATTTATTGCAGCTCCATTAATAGCGTATAATATGGCAGGATATACTTCAAGAATTGAAGCTGAAAATATGTTGAATATAAATTTATTCAGACTAAAACAACTAGAAGAAGTATTCCGAGATCAAAAAAGAGTCACATATATGCAGGTAGCTTAAAATGGTTTTAAATCTACCAGAATCATTTAATCTTTTCAAAAGAGATAAAAGAGAAAAAGATATTGGTATTAGAAAAGAAAAAAGACACGCTACAATTATTGTTGCAAAAGATGGAACTGGAGACACAGACGATATACAAGAAGCAGTGAATTTATTGCCACCTGATGGTGGAATAGTACATGTAAAAGAAGGTATATATGACATAACATCAAGAATTTTTATAGACAACGATAATGTTTCCATTAATGGTACTGGCAGAGGTACAAAAATAACAACTTCTGAAAACATACAAATGATCTATATAAATGGAAAAACAGGTGTAATTATTTCTAATCTGTGGTTATATGGCGCAGGATCTGGAAATACTACAAATGAAGGTATATTTAATTTTGGAGGTCCAAAAGTCAAAATACATGACGTTTGGATAGAAAATTGTGGCGATAATGGAATTAGAGTTTCAGCAGGAGCTACATCAACAACTTTAGTAAACAACATAATACATGATAATTTTGGAGCTGGTATACAAACATTTGTAGGTGTATCATTATTAATCACAGGAAATGAAATTTTTGATAATGCAGAACATGGAATATATTTAAGAGATAGTTGGGACTGCACAATAAACAGCAATTCATCATATGCAAACACAGACAATGACATAGAATTAGATGAAATAAGTTTAACTTCAGCATCACACAATTTGATAGTAGGTAATAGAACACGAGACGGTGCAACTGTTGGAACAATACTAATTGACACAGGCGTAGATAAAACAGTTTGTGTTGCAAATGTTGCAAATGTCACAGATAATGGAACAGGATCAATAGTTGCAAATAATGCAACTTAGGAGGTAAAAATGGGAGAAGGAAAAATTTCAGCTGGTGATTACACAAACATGACGAATGTAGTTACTGCATATTCAGCAAATCAAGACACTACAACAACCGAAGAGCAATTCCAATCAGAGTGGGAAAGGTGGTACGGTGTATATAAAGACGTTCCAATACTTGCAGCTTTAATTGATGCTAAAGCAATGTGGACTGTAGGAAAAGGATTTAGAGCAAAAAAGAAATACAAAAAGACAATACAGGGAATAAAAGGAAATGGTAAACAGACCTTCAATACAATACTACATAATGCTGTAAAAGTCTATACAATTAGCGGTGATTATTTTGCAGAAAAAATAATGCACAAAGGTAAATTATTAAATCTGAAATCACTTAATCCAGGTACAATAAAAATAATAGCAGATTCAAAAGGAATGATAAAAAGATATGAACAATTTGTTAATGGAAAAACTTTACATGGATGGAAACCTGATCAAATGTTTCACCTGGCATGGAATCCAATTGCAGACAATATACACGGAAATGGTACTTGTGAAAAATTGGAATGGAACGCAGAAGCTTACAAAGAATCAAAAAGAGATCTAAGGATCCTATTCCACAGATATGTTAAACCTCTTCTAATTTCGCACGTAGACACAGACGATGAAACAGAAATAGCAGCATATAAATTAAAATTAGATAAAGCTGTTGAACTTGGAGAAAATTTAGTACTTCCACATGACACACTAAAAGCAATGGAAAGAATGAGCATACCACAATATAGCAGTCTAGATCCTATGCCTTATATTGCACTATTAGAAAGAGATTTTATAATAGCTGAAGGTGTACCATCATTAATTGTTGGAAGTGGTGAAAAAGAAGATACTGAAGCAATGGCAAAAATGTTGTACCTGGCATTTCAACAAGCTATAGAATGGAATCAGTTATTTATAGAAGAACAATGCGAAATACAATTAGGAATAAAAATTGAATTAGAGTTCCCAGCAAGTTTGGAACAAACAATGCAAAAAGATCAAAGTAAATCTAGGTCGTTAAATAACATGGAAGCAGGAATAGGAGAAGCTTCTGGAGGTAAGAAATAAAAATGACAGACAATGAAACACAACAAAAGGAAACAGAAAAACAAACAGAGGAGACAACAGAAGAGCAAACGGAAGAGAAAGAAGAAAAAAATCTCCCAGCAATAAAAAAAGCAGAAGAGATCTT
>Ga0224511_10003050_pt1 | contig 11796 bp, 5 predicted proteins | sample SF_May12_sed_USG_2_FD_169988 | JGI IMG/M metagenome (GOLD analysis project Ga0224511, IMG submission 169988) | Sediment microbial communities from San Francisco Bay, California, United States - SF_May12_sed_USGS_8_1 | ecosystem: Environmental > Aquatic > Marine > Sediment | place: USA... | reverse complement strand
CTAGGTTCAGTCATCCGAACAATTATATCATATAAAAATAGAATTATAACAGTTCACCCGGGGTGAAACTCCGTTTCCACTTCAATTTTATGTAGCCTAATCTCCTGAGCGGACTCGCTGAGATGGAAGATCATCCGCCGAGGAGAGAACAGAGTCATGAGTCGAAACTCTTTGCCTGGTACGTCACCTGCAGATAATCATCATGGCAGTATTAGGTGTGGTATACACATTCAGCTCCGGTTTATAGGTGGTGGTTCATCGACTCACTCCCTTATCAACAATGATAATCACTTTGTCTACTACGCATTAAATGATGGTAAACAAGACATCAATATTTTGCGGGGAGACCTTCCGAATATCAGTTGTGTGTCAACAAATTACCGAATGTGGCATGGTTAATAATCAGGTTTGCCTTAAAAGTTCATAGCAGTTGATTCATCTTGTTCAGCGAGTTGGTTAAATCATAGAAAATATGGGGTGGTCATCTGGTCAGTTCAGTGAGTGACCCGGATACAGAGCCAGACAGCAACTAACCACCCATGATTAAATCAAGCATTTGGCTAATTTGACACTGAAACCACTCAAAAGTCATGGATTACTGTACTGTTTTAGAGACCACATGGTGTATGTGTTCCGTCTCGTTGCATGAAAAATTGTGACTGTACTGTGCAGGAAATTTTATCTGCGCTGAATATCGGCAGTAGGCTGCCCGACTGTTCGCAGATGGCTATCCGGGCGAATTCATCCGTTCGTGTACACGCAGCCTTACTGTCTTGAAATTCACTTGCTGAGGGTTACAATAGGTGTGAAATATAAAAAAGTTACTGGAAATTACTTTGAAAACTCCTTAACTTTGGATTGGGAATGGATAATATTTTTCTTTAAAGAAGATAAAACGGACGCACTTATAATGACGCGTGCCACTTAGTTACATCAGAGCAAAGATTCTATTAAAATTATTGATATTGGGCCCAGTGGTCAGCTAATTGGTACCTACCATCAGTATCCTCTAGCATAAAACTGTCTAAATACTGAGAGTAGATTCTGAGATGGAAGATCAGAGTATCTGTACAAGTGCAAATCAAAGGGACCACCTCACACAGTCTACAAAAATATACTGCTCAGCGTGGCTAGTATATGATGAGTGATTTTTTCTTGATGTCCAGTACTGTCTCTCTTTTGTACTCTGGATTAGACTATGATTATCTAGCCTTTGCCATTTGCTAGTCTTGACTTTAGAAAAAAGTGCGTGTACTTCATTCGATCACTATTCCAAGGTGTTGGTGCATGGTGGGCCCAGTTACAACTTTTCACAAAACTTACTGGTGAGTTCGATCATGATTGACTAAATTCGTTGTTACCTTTGTTTGAGGTAATGCACTGTATTGGTAATTAGAGTGAGTAGCTATGTATGGACACCTCTGGTGTATCCTGCAAAAAGAAGGATGGACAGCTCATCCCAGGATATCCCAAGATACAGAAAGGTCAACTCAACCAATTTTTATTTTAGGATGGCAGTTCATTTCCAAGCAGGTCAAATGGATGTATAAACATGCAGCAAATTATTCCTAATAATACAAAAGTCACTCGACCTTGACCATCGCAGACAGATGAAAATAATGCAATCTAAATAGAGCCCTCATACATCATGAATAGAACCCTGGTTATGGGTTGACATTTGGTTTGTCAGTATCTTTGATGATTTTCTCGTATTTTGATGAATGGCGAGCAGCCCCTGACGACTGAGATAATTACAGTATGCAATGAAAGGACTCAACTCTAACCTTGTAACTTTTGATCCTGAGAAACTCTGAGAAACCCTAATCAAGTGACAAATGAAACAGAACAACAGCACTCACGGCTAATCTTAAAGGTTGGACGAGGAGGCAATTTTTTGGCTTATCAGAATCAGTGTGTCTCAAAACCTACCTAAGTTGAATAAAAGTTCATACTGAGCAGGTGATGTAGTAAAAAAATACGATTAAATCTTGGAATTCTCAAATGAACTTTCATTCAGTTGAAATTTTCCCACGTGACGTAAATTGTCGCAAAAGACATCACAGCGGGTTCACGTTATTACATATGCGCGCCTGCGCGATGGGTAGCCAAAGTCCAACTTCTACAACTTTGTAACACTTCTGACTACTGGGATCGAAGTTTGAGCGTCAAATGGCCCCAAAAACGAAAACAAATACCTATGAATTCACTGAGTTTGGCTTAGTCCTAACTCTTAGTCTACCTCGCAATCAAAGTGACTGATACTAACTCGGTGACCGAGTGAATTTACTCACCTCTTTCGAAAACGGTCTCGCAGTCTTAGTTTGTGTTCGTTACTAATAGCCAAACAATGCTCTTATTGCGTAAACAGACCAGCAGTATGTTTGCAACCTAGTCCTATTCCAAGTGGCTGTCTGACGCTGAAAATATGTACGGTTTTCCACCAGTCGAGGCCATGGAGTCAACTCTACCCTTTAGCATGATCGTTGTAGCAGGCCACGTGCATTCCTTGGGATTCCCGGGCAATATCGGCCAAACGTGGCTCTCTTTACGCTTGTTTTGACAGACCTGGAGCCATGCTGCCACTCTAGACCCATTCTCAGTGCTTGTGTACAACCTTAGAAATGTGTCAGTGGTTATGAGGTATCCTAAATATTGGGACACTCTCTGTAAAGTCGGGTAGAAAATGATCAACTTTCAGTGTCTGGCCATTGACTAGTCATCAAACTTGCAATATTATTACTCATACTTCGATCCCAGTAGTCAGAAGTGTGACAAAGTTGTAGAATTTGGGCTTTGGCTACCCATCGCGCAGGCGCGCATATGTAATAACGTGGACCCGCTGTGATGTCTTTTGCGACAATTTACGTCACGCGGAAAAATTTCAACTGAATGAAAGTTCGTTTGAGAATTCCAAGATTCAACCGCATTTTTTACTACATCCCCTGCTCAGTATGAACTTTGATTCGACTCAGGTAGGTTTTGAGACACACTGATTCTGATAAACCAAAAAAATTTGCCTCGTCATCCAACCTTTAAGGGCACTTCTGCTGTGGTAGCTTTGGAAACATGCTGATCATAATCAGCCAAAAAAAACTTGCCTTGTAATCCAACCTTTAACTGAACATGAACGAAATATGTTTGTGCTAAAGTATTCTAAAAGCAAATCCACGACAACTTGTCAGCAGTCTCTCAAAAAAAGGAATCCAAATTTGGCGAAGACGAGAATAATTTGAGCGGAAGTCAGGCCCAGTACTCTAACCTGGATCTGACGAGTGTAGAAGTTGAGTTGATCTATACACAACACTCTGGGTAGGGAGGAGGCCATGTTATTAAGTGAGAGAAGATATTCTACCAACTGTTCTACTGTTGAAATATATCTAAAAGTAATTAGTGAAGTAGTCACACCCTCCCTATGCACTGAGCTGTGGAACTGATTGGGTGTCATCTGGTCTAAAGGATGCCAAGGAGCTCAAAGCTATGGTAGGCAGGAGGTAATATTTGAACGAAGAACTCATTTTCACAACAAGAGGCATCAGGTGGAGTTGAAGTTGGGCTTGAAGTTGTAATTCGTAACCAATTTACAGGGTCACTGATAAGGTATATGCCTCATCTGAGCCAAGCGGCTTCTATAACACAACTGGCTGTTGCCAGAGAAGAAAATGCGGCGAAAAGAATGCAGTGTCCAAGAACGTGTATTATACAACCTCTTGTCCGGATGGGCAACGAACCTGCACATGTTAGCAGATTGTCAACTCAATCAGTACCTTAATTCTATAACCTGGACTGTTGAATAATTTGGCTTGTTCATTCCATGAACAGGCGGAGGAAGTTCAGAGAGAGGAGCTGGACGAATTATGATAACTCTTCGTCCTGAAGCTGAATAACTCACAGCTGCTTGCATAGCCAGGCTGCTGAGGACACTGCAAATAAAATTATCGTGATAGTGTCTGCTATGGCTGGCTATACAATCATCATAAATGGAGACGGCAAAGTAGCAAGCACTTCTTTTCAGATTTTTGGTGTGTAATGCTAGTTATAAGTTATGGTTTTCAAATTATATTTCGGATTAATACATAACAGATCTAGGTGTGGCGATTGCACCTGCGTCAACTCCGATACAAAAGTAAACAGAGTCATGGTAATTCTCAGTGTCAAGTTTGTGTGCTGCCCTACATTTCACACGCACGCACGGCAGTCTCAGTTGAAAGTGGAAACATAATTTGCAGAATGAAAATGCACACTCGCTATTTATTATCATTCATTATCACTGTTATCATTAGGATAATGATAACCATGAGTAGTGGGAGCTGGCCATGCCCCGGGTCAGGTCCACTCTACCTGAACCCCCATTGATTCAGTGTGAAGCACGAGCTACAAGACTGAATAGACGGTTTCAGGAAGTTGGGGGTCAGTCAACCTAAGCCATTTGTTTATAAGTCACCAAAAATGAAGTTGTTTTTGCTGTTTCAGCAATTCAGCAAGCATATAACAACCATTCAGCGTTAGCAAGGGCTAGTCTCTCTAAACTGTCATTGGTGAGTATAACTAACACTTAACCACAGGAATCTCATCTCCCTAGCCTTCAGGCATCGTGAATGGCTGCCTATTAGTGGTAGAAAAACCATTGAATTAGTTTGTTAAGTTAAAGGGGTTATGACATGGGCAAAAGTGACTTCACTTGTTTGTAGATTCTGAAGCCTACCATGAACAAATGGGCCCAATACCCAGTTCAAATGAAAGCTCAGAGCCCTCAACGACGTACTTTTCAGACTGTCGACGCACCAGAATTGGCCTCGAGATAGGAAATTAACACAGAACTGTTGGTGTTTGCATTGATTTCTCGGCTTATGCGCCGATGGTTGACAAATGCGTTTGCATGTGTATACTAGACTCGTAGTTACACAAGTCTCAATAGAGAAACTGTGCAACAAAAATATAGAAATAGGGTTTCAAAACGCAGTTTTTCACCTCTGTCAACAAGCGTTAGTGCCATTATTGTGCGATTATAGAGGCCCGAATGCAACGGCCCCTGTTTAGGGCTAGGGAAAACCGGCAAAGCACTTCTTATAACTTAGGTTTTCTCCAATCTTACGTCTAAATTTAAGTTCTACTCGATGTTATAAGGGGGCGAAGATCACTAGGTTACTAGGTTTTAGTAATTAGATCCCATTTTATTTCTATTTGGGCTATTTGGACCGTAGTTATTCAAGTGACCGATATTCGGTTTGTGGAAAAAGATCACTCACTATCGCTGTAATGAATGCGGAGTTGCCTCCCGTTAAGAATGGGGAACACAACTCCGAAGGTGCATCGACGATCGATCGTGTCATAACCCCTTTAACTTTTTGGCTGAAGAGTACAAAGAGCTTGACTCGCGTCCGCTTTGTTTTTAACAACTGTTTAAAGCGCAGTTTATAAAAGCTGCAACCGGACGAAGAGAACTGCTCCAAATGGCCATCGATTAGGTGTCAGCTTCCAGTGATTCAGCGGCAGAACGCCGATCCCGTATGCACTTTTTCTTTAGTGTCAGGCAAGCGGCAACCAATGACAACACAGAATGGAATTTGCCGCTCTACCAACTTCGCCCTTGACCTAAACACCGGAAGCAGGGATCTATCCAAAGTAAATAAAATAAATGCTCTGATTGGTCATTGCTTATGTTCCACTTCGAAAAAGAGTGCGTGCTGCGTCGGTTCATAGCGGCACTGTGCCACTTCATTGGCAGAAGTTGGCGTCCATCAGACAGCGGCGCAGACGAGACAGCGGTGCCGCTTGTGTAAACACACCTGTGTCACCACTTTCCACTTACCCCTGCTGCACCGCTCTAGTCTAGTCTAAGGTGAATCCGATGCAACCTCTGACTGCTGAGTGATTTTTTTTAAATTTATAATATTATCCACTGGAACCTGCGAGTGCGATATATAAATTGCAAATCCGGGCTTTTAATCAGCTAAGCTATCCTGGCCTCCTAATCACATGGATAAAATCTGCTTAACCCTTGATTGAAATGGGATTGAATTAATCATCATAATGGTCACAATCAAAGAGTAAAGACCATGATTGATTCGATGATAATCAATGAATGATTGATTGATTCACTTGATTGAGATGATCAACAACTGAACAAGTTCAAAAGACAGAACTGGAAATGATGAAATTATATTTATAAATTAAAAATTATCAATCAACTATTACTTAGTTAAATTACTAGTATTACTATTACTTATTTAGTATTACTAACTTAGTTACTTAAAACTAGTTTGTTACTTAGTTGTACTTGTTAATCACTTAATTAATGTTATTTATTGTTACTACTTACTCTTACTCTAGTCTTAGTCTTAGTTACTAGTTACTTATTTACTATCAACTCAATCAAATCATTGTCGGAGTTAGAATCTGCCAATCACGACGAACATAACTAAGATATGTGGCCGTTAGTAACTAACCGTTGGTTCATACCAGCGAACAGCAGATAGTCACCTTCAGCCCTGGTGTCTTTGTGATGTTTGAGCAAATCGACCTCCACAGGGAAAATTTTCCCCATGGGGGCCGCCATCTTTCTTGTAGCCGCAAAATTCACAACCGATAGATCAATATTTCATCCAAGTTGAAAAATACTTCGTACAACTCAACAAAATCATAAACAATAAATTAATTCATTTTCCACCTTTTAAAATTTTGGTGGGACAGGCGAAGTATTGATTTCATGATTATCCCATTTTCGCTCTGGTTGAAGGCTCCTTCTGTTGCTAGGTCACTTGATTAAACAAGATGGCGCTGTAATGTTACTCGAAGGTGACGAATTTTATAAGTTTGTTTGAAGCAGCTTTTTAGAGAACAGACAACCAAGGAACGCCAAACGACTAACAAACAACAAATATGGCTGATGTAAGCTGTTTCTAAATGCGTCATCACCAAGTAGACCTGGGTTAGATAGGTGTTGTTGAACTTCATTGAAGTGTGTATACGTTTTACATTACTCTACTGACTTAGAGTTAGTCACACTCCGTCTGTAGCAATCTGAGAAACTACAGGATCTACTCTGATCGTAGCCTCTTAAGCGGTTGGTGACGGCGTAAATACTGCTAACCATTCACTGATGGCGGTTTGTATTCCAGATTGCAATGGTCAGCAACCGAAACCGAATCTAATGAAATACCAGTTCCTCACTCAACAGGCACTTGTCCAATTTCGAAGGGTTTATGAATGACCATATGAATTAAGTATAAATGCCAATAGTGATATCAGCTTGGTATTTGTTTTAAGCCAGTCATCATTAACAAAAATTTTTCTTCAGGTTATCAGCAGTGTGAGTGCTCCCCCACCGGATGAAGGGCAGGAAATGAAACCGCCTTCACCTCCCCCGCAGCAAATCGACCTTGACGCGTTGCTGAAAGCTTCAGAGAAAACAGATTGCTATGATGAAGATGTGGTATGTGTACATCTATAGTATATCCCTCATTCTAGACATAGGATGAACCCCAGTATAAAGATTTCTTAGGTAGAATTATAACAACACGCAGCACTGTGATCTTCAATCTTTTTCAGATTCTTAACCATTTATGGACGTATTCTAGTCTAATTTGCATAAAACTTCTTATGGGTGTCGACTGAGTAAGTGTGTCTCAGTGGCATGGAACTTTTTCCTGTGTGTGATTCCGCTGTCTGACGATGCTCCAGCCGTCATATCTATTTTGCATTTGTATTGCAGAGGGAACTGAAGTTTCTTGTGTCAAACCCAACTTGTTTCGTAGTTCTTGGAAAACCAGGTGCTGGAAAAACTGCAGTGGCTCGCAAGATAGCCCAAAATTGGCACTGTGAGCTTGTCAGCCGTAAGTACTGCTACACAACTCGTCTCTTTCCAGACTATTTCCTATTTAGGACAGATCTACCTGATTGAAATCTCCGATATCAATGATAGCGAATGCTATAAATTTTTGCATTTTACACCAAAGTAAAACTCAACTAATGTCCCATGCAAGATGCTTCACCAATTCTATGCAGACAGCAAATAAACACATAGGAGTCCATCACAAACATCAATCTGTGATAACTCAGATCTGTATACAGGCAGATTGTACATGCATATCCTGCCTTTGCAGCCACCGAAGTGATCCTACAGAACATAGAGACAGAAAGCGAGATGGGGCTGAAGGCTCGCCAGATGCTCTTCCGGGGAGAAGCGGTACCAGAAGAAATGGTCGCTAAAATGATTGAGGATAAAATCAACTCGGCAGAGGTAAATAAAATGAACTGAGTTTAGTGGTTATTGCGAGTTATGAATTTTGAGCCAATTAGCTTAACCGATTTTTCTGAGTGAGCAAAGAAGCTCTGCCAATGCCCTCGTATCAAACTGAAGATGGATTTTAACTAGCGCCAACACTAGGTTACCACCTCGATGTTCATGTGACTTCACTTTTCATGGTGCTTCGGTAGTAACTGGTAACAGCGCAGTTGTTGCTAAGCAGTTTCTCGATCTTACTCCACACCACTAGTAACTTTACATCACACAGAAAATATAATGCTCTGACTGATCTTATGCCTTTATTACTCTTGTTGCTAGGTTGCCCACCACGGTTATGTGTTAGATGGACTGCCGTCTATGTCAGAGGAATATATGACGGTCAAGGATCAGCTCGAGCATATCAAGAACTTCGCTGTCAAGCCTGACTTTGTTGTTCATATTAAGGTAAGACGATTGGCAAAGTCCTATTTTTAGTTTTCATCAATCAAAATGTGAGATTGCTCTTATTGCTATTGAAATTGTCCTTCTCCTGAAAGGCGGCCAAACTCTCATTAAGCTCTACGCGAACGCAGTAAAAGTCTCAACGACCAATACCTACTCATTTGGTTAATCAATTTATTCTTAAATCACAACAGTTTCAATTTGTAGGTGATGCTATAGCCCAGTGTGACCTTTGCAAGCTCAGCTAAGTGCCTTTCCATATGTAAACGCATTCATTGATTCATTCTTGTAGATTCCTGATGGTGACCTTCAGGCCAGGAGGATTGGTCAGCGAGTCGATCCTCTCACAGGGGAGATTTATACAATCGAGCAGTATAACCCTGATAAACCTGACCCGAAACCTAAACAGGAGAGTGAAGAGGAGGAAGAGGAAGAGGAAGAAGAGGAGGTGGAGGAGGAAGAGGTGATATTTCCTTGACACTGATAAATTTTCCGGTCTCCACACAAGTTTTTAGAGATGCGGGAGCCTGTCCGCCTGTATTTCATATTGTACAATTGTGGATAGAGGAATAGTTTTGTGCCTGGAGCACTATGGGGTGGTAGGTTAGTAAAATGGCTAGAGCATTATGGGTTAGTGGGATATCTTCGTAGATAAAGCATTATGAGATAATGGGATATCTCTGCGGCTCGAGCACTATGGGTTAGCAGAATAGGCCTGTAGCTTGCAATCATTAGATTGTGAGCCAAACTCCTTGGCCAGATCATATGATCCTGGATTCAAGATCTGATGATGACAGACTTTGACTGCGAAAAGATCATCTCGCCCAATTCTCTGCTCCTACAGCTGCCGAAGCCTCAGAACCTGTACCCGGTTCGATAGATCGGATGGGCTCGGTCTTATGTAGAACAATAAAGTTAGGTTACAGAGACGGGATCTGAGGTTTGTTCTTGTTTCCAGGAAGCTGAACCCACTGCCCTGCCCGCTGAGACAGTGGAACGGCTGTTGGTGCGCCCAGAAGATTTGCCTGCTCATGTCACAGCTAATATCACTGACTATCGCAGCAATATGTTGAAAATGTTAGAAGATCATATGGCTGATCATAACCAACAGTATCTTATTGAGCTGGATGGAAATCAAAATGTTGCTGTTCTGGAGAAGGTAAAGTTAATGGAAGTTTAGGTATCAACTGAAATTGTTGTTATTCACATGTTTGGAATTAGGTAATGAATCCTCCATGTAGTGTATAGGCGTATTGCAAACTCAGCTAAACAAGTAACAAAAGTTGTCTGTAGGTTACCCTGAAAGTGCCCAGGTTGTTTCGATATTTTGAGGCTAGTCTAGACAGAAGCATGGAAGTTGCCTGTTGCAAAGTGCACGAGTAAATTACAATTTGATAGCATCTATAAAAAACACATTTAAAATGACTTCACTGCCGGAGATGTGACTCTAGTCTGGCTTCAGATAAATTGGCAATCAGCTCAACATTTCTATTGTAGCAAATCCTGGCCAAATTAAACTGCTTTAACATTCGTCCAGCAGCTGTTCCCATCAGATTGGCTGATATGAATGAAGAAGAGGAAGGAGTTAACGATGACCAGGATACAGATGAATTAATGAGACAACTTGCTCCGAAAATGATGGTGGGTTACTGTCATAACTACCTTGTAGTTAACAGGCTCTCCTCTGTAAAGGTTGACTAAAACATCTTGTGAGTTGCAAGCACCGTTCTAGATATTTCATTAGCTTCTAATTAGTTCACATGTTTAGAGAAGTCCTTTGTAGGTTATATATCCACATCGGTAGTATCAGTTATTACGCTTCTTTGAAGAGGAAGCAGCTATGATTGTTATAGGCAAATGAAAGTTTCTGCTTTCAGCTCATATTCAAATTTCAATTAACATCTCTTTAGACGGAGTCATGAAACAGATTTGGTATTGCCTCACCATGTCCTTTAGGCATTTATAGCCTTGTCACTCAACTCGATCTACTTCACTCTTGTATCCTTGTTATAATCTTCATTACTGTTCCCTCTGCAGGGGTCATAAGATTTCCCTCCCTGGTTAACAGGATGACTTTGTTGAAATCCAAGAGCGAATTAGCGTCGGATGCCCAGCTTGTCACCTCATTTCCCCTGACTCTTCAAACCTACAACTCATTGCACCTAAGACATGTATTCTAACGACTAAGCCACAACGACTCTTATCTAATTAGCTCACATAATGGCATCTGCTAGGGTGGACCTCTAACATTTCAGTGAATTTCAGGTGGCACCAAGATTCAGATGGAGGCGAAGTAGATGGCTGAGGAATTGTCCTGTGGCTCTCCATGAGGGTCTCATCGTACCTGGTAAAGCTGAATTCTCTTGCGGGTAAGTGTCTCCTGGTGGTAAATTCTCATTGGACAGTAAGTTTTCTGTTGAAGCAGTAACATAAAGGAAGGGACTTAATTAAACCTGAGAATCCCCTTGGGTGTGAGGTATGCAACTCTCCCTCACCGAGTGTCTTCACATGCACCCCAAGCTGCAGTCTGCATTCCAGGTTACACTTGTATTGGGACAGACCAGTTTGAGCTGCCATTTGCTAAGCAGGCAATCATGTGGTAACTATTTCCTACGGTTCTGTCTGATTTCCCTATCCATCTTTATCTTCCATGAGTTTAATAAAGACATTGCTTCATCTGATTCTAGGTTTTTGGATAAGGTGTACCTCATGTCTTCGCCTGAAGCATTCGCCAAATTTCTGAAGAATCCGCGGCCATATTTGTTGCCTCCGCAGCCACGCCCACCTGCAAAGTTTGCTGTGATGGGCCCACCACACTCCGGCACCACTACTCTTAGCAACATGCTAGCAGAGAGGTAAAAGTACATCTGTACTCTCAGTTTCTCCAGGGTAGACTATTTGGGTAGTATTAGGTACTGCAGGCTGAACATTAAGAAGTGAATAAATTGCCTTATGGAGTTGCTGCAAAATTCTCACACATGCGCGCGCGCGCACACACACACAAGAAAATTAAGACGAAACTTTGAGATCATGGGATTCTAATCTCAGCCGTGACCCTCAGATAATCATAATTTCTTCAACTCTTGTGGATCAAGAACAAGCCTCACGCA
>Ga0224511_10003049_pt1 | contig 11797 bp, 8 predicted proteins | sample SF_May12_sed_USG_2_FD_169988 | JGI IMG/M metagenome (GOLD analysis project Ga0224511, IMG submission 169988) | Sediment microbial communities from San Francisco Bay, California, United States - SF_May12_sed_USGS_8_1 | ecosystem: Environmental > Aquatic > Marine > Sediment | place: USA... | reverse complement strand
TTTCATCAGTTTAATATTAAACTGAAGAAAGGGAAGCACTCAGGAAACAAGGCCTGAATGAGAAAACAGCAGCCTCGGTTTTATTGAAGCTGTTCATGCAGCCAATCTAACGAGTAAACACAAACAAACACAAACCTACTAACGAACAAACAATCAAAAGAAAAAAGAAAGCAGTTGACATTTCAGAAATTACCAAAATAACTTATTACGAAATTAGTTTATTTTAGGAAATCACTGTTTCAAGTCAATATGTCACTTTCAAAATAACATGCCGATCAATGTTTTATGTAATAAGGAATACTTAAGCAATATAATTCTAATCTCCTGATTTAAACATTTAAAGGACCACATACTATCGAATGAACTTCTTTCGCTTTTAAGCAAGAACAAAACAAACGCAATTACATTTACTATCGGATGAAATCCTTTATTTTAAGCAAAAACAAAACAAATGCAATTAGATTTACTTTTATGTTATAGAGGAAACATACACGAAAAGGAAACTTATCTGTTGAATTGGGTCATTCAACTTAAAAAGGAAACTGGATTTCACGGCAGAAAATCAAAATACGGATTTTTTCGATTTGGGTTTTCATCCAAAGAAATATCTGCAAATCAAATTGCAGAAGCAGACAAAGGTAATTGTATAACTGATTGATAGTTTACACAGTTGTGGTTACACACTGGGCTTAGAATACTTAATAAAACATGTATAATTAAATGCATTTTTACATTTTTCTTTTTTAATTGCCTAGACAAACGTCATAATTTATGTTGATTATTAGTATTGCATGAAACCGACTTGAAACCTTGCCCAAATTATAAATTAGCTCGACTATTCGAAGAATAGGTTTAGCTATACCGGTCGCTTTTTCGTTGGGGGTCTTCGTCGTGCTCCGCTTCTGCGTTCACACTGTGGTTAAAAAAGGATTTACACATTTGTTAAACATCAAACCGCAATGACACCTCTTATGCGTTTGCTTTTAAACTGGCCACTTGCTTAGAACCAATAGATGGGGGCAGCAAGCAAGTTAAATAACCATTTTTGGCATTTTTGCAAGTTATGCCCTATTTTTAGTTAAAAATCGTGGTGAAGTTTCATGAGATATGATATCTCACCGCTTCTGCTTTTATATTGAAACATCACACATCTATAAGCATAACTAAGGATTCATGCCAGTTTCAATAATTTTGATATACATCCATTTTGACATGAAAACTGTTAGCTATGATTTTTATTAACTGTTATGTTCCATAAATAACTCGTTATTTTATTTTTTAACTTCACACATGCTTAGCGTCAATATCCGGGTTTATTTACCATGACAGATAACTCTGACAAGCATTTTGACTAAATTATACTCCCTTATATCTTAAGAAATACATCGTAAAGAAGTAAAACGATTACTGTTAAACTTCTTAAATTATCTATAATCAATATCTGATCTGAGGAAACTTTTCAATTTTGGTAACTCTGACATGCCTTTAGACCGAGATATGCCTCCTTCTCGAATAAGAAATTCGGAGTTTAGTGACATGCATTTTGACCGAGATATGCCTCCTCGAATAAGAAATTTGGAGTTTAATGGTTTTATTATGTTGCTTCACTTAGCTTTTATGCTCTTAAATTCAAAATAAACAAATTCGAAGAACCACTAACTTTTGTCACTCAGCGAGTCTGTTAAGTCTTCCGAGCATTTCCACTATGTTATGCCTATTTGTACTAGAATTCTTGTACTTTAAGTGACAAAAATACCTGAAGAACCTCTTTTGGTACTTTTTACACCTAACATCTATTCTACCTAAGTATGTAAAGCCGCTGATAAGACAGAGGTTAGTCGAGCAAAAGTTCCTGTTACCGCATTTGTTTCATTGCAGATGTGGTTTGGCATTCTGCAAGTGCCGTTCGTGGATACCCATTTTCTGACGTTGTAGCTTTCGTAATAGATGAACACATTGTGGGAAAGAACCAAATCTCTCACAGTTTAATGAAACATCATAAACCAGACAGAAAGCCAGTTCAGAAAGATTTTCCAAAGCTAGAAAAAAAACTACAGTTGTTTGTTGAAATAAGTTCTGGAGAAATGACCGCATCCGTGATTAAAGGAAGCGAAGAACTTGAGAACGTTCCAACAGGTATCCATGCTCTTTTACAAATAGAGTCAGAGTCGCAAAACATTCTTTTCACTTACATTTGACTATTTATTCAAGCTTATTCCGCACTATGCAGCTGACGCTTTCGATTACGTAAATATCTTGCCCGTGCTTTAAGACGCGTTTCGTGGTCTAAATTGATAACAAAATATAACCGGGAAGACAAATACCTCTTTTGTTTTCAACTTGCTGTAAGCGCTAATCAGACAATGATCTGAGGTTTTGTTTACTTAAGACCTAAAAATGATTCATTTGATGTAATTAAAACAAAATTCTAAACGTGCAATTCAAGAAAAACTTGTATTAACGTAGGAAATATGTATTTATATTGTCACCCTCAAACTCAGTGTGTATGTGTTGCTCGGGAGAAACTGATAATACGTGTCTTTGACCATATTGCATTGTTTTATTTTTTGCGTTTTTTTTCTAGGTGTCACTTACATGTTTAAAGGTGTTTCGAGTGAGTTTCTGAATGAAGAATTGAAACTTTATCTGAAAATGGAAGAACTTGCAAATAAGGAAGCACAGTTGATCTTGTTTGGGTCAAGTCCATTTGAATTTGCTGTTCACTTTAACGGCCGCACCAACGGAACAAATCGTAAGTATTCAATTTTTATACGCCAGAAGGCTAACGTCGTCCGTCCGTCCGTCCGTCTGTCCGTCCGGCGTAAGCAAAGTCTTGTTCTTTTTTTATTTCAAACTTATTTTATCTAGGTAAAACTTTTTTGTTATGGGTGCCCATGACTTATGATCCCTTTTGATTTTGGGGTCAGTAGGTCAAGGTCGCAGTGACCTGGAGCATAAAATCCTTGTCCGCTCAATAACTTGATATCTATAAACTTTAGGGAGGCCATAATTTGTGTATTAGTTGGCATTAATCCATAAATGATTCCTATGGATTTTGGGGTCAGTAGGTCAAAAGTCGATGTAGCTGTTTGGGCTGATTTTCTGGTAAAACAATCTTAACTTATATAAGCAATTATACACGGTAAATACAAAATAACCGTACATTCTCAACCATAGGGAGATTCAGTCATACGTCGATGTATTTTTTAAAGATTAAAAGGCAGACTGACATTGGCTCACTGATAAGTCGAGTCAGATTTTTCTGCAATTTAGGAACACAATAATTAAAAAAAGTAAAAATCTCGACCTAAGAGCGATTAAGTATGGTATATTATACCTATTTTCTTTCCTTTTAATGTGTTACCCAAACACATTATCTTTTTATATTTATAAGCTCATCTAATTTAGAGACGGCTTATTCTTCCGGCATACAACGCTCCCACACGCGGAGCTCTATTTTTATATTTATAAACTTGAATTAAACCATATATACAACTCCAATTTCATCCGGGATATGTAAGTTAACGTCCCTTTTAAGGATTCATTTTGCCAGAGATTATCCAGAAGGTATTCCTAACCATGAAAAATCGGGACCATTATTGGATACAGAAAGCAGAAAGTCACCCAACAGTACCAAACGCTAAAACTGAGCATGGTCAAGATGAAGACATAGATGTTAGCCTACAGACAACAAGGATAGAAAACAGAAACCTGAACCAATACCACGCATAAAAGAAAGAGAGTGGATAATGTTAAGGGAAAACACAACTCCCTAAAAGAGGCGCAAGAGTGCCAGCACATAAGAAAATATGGGACTGGCAAAGGGAATAGAGCAGTTACGATCAAGATTGAAATCCTTGGCGTCAGACTAAGTGGATTACCATACAAAGTTTACCAAAACTGCCTCAAACTGCCTAGGTGTTGGTTTCTTTTTAGAACTGTATGTAAGAGTGGCACTGTCTCACAATGATGGCAGGCCAAAGAGGGGTGTTTTGTATAAAATAAGAAGCATTCGGAGAAGCCTTCCGAACCACCAGTTACTGCTTAGTGTCGAGGCCAAGCTATTCGCTATCGCACCCCATCAAAGAAGTACCGAAGCACTTCCATGTGCCTGTGCTAGCCAAAAGCCACACCCTAAGCTATAGCAGCAATGTCCACCTTAGGTTCTCCTGACAGAACTACACCACATGGAAATATCTGGGAAAAGGCCTTGTAACAGGCTGGTTTAACTTGGTGATTCACTTTGCGATGGAAATGAATCTGATTGTCAAAACAGCAAAAAGGAGAGACGAGGGTCACAAACCAACGCAGGAACCGTCTACCAGCAAATAGTGGATTTATGAATGTCCTTACTATTACAATCTATGCTAAATTGATCCTTAAGTCCCTAGATAAGATTGTTACGTGGGCTAGAATAGTGTTAAACCCAAAAGATTCACGGTGTCTGATTTTTAAGAAGGAGAAAGTCACTAAACAGTTCAAAATGTCCATTCATGGGGAAAGAATTCCTTCAATGAATGGTAACCGCATCAAGTGTTTGGGTAACTGTTCGATTTTTCCCTTACGGACATGAGTAGCAAATTTTATGTCAATGAAGTACCTGTCAACCTGGTTGAGAAGCTGGAACAAGCGGTAGGCAAGCACATCAGTAGATGGCTAGGTCAACCCCTATCATTCCACGGGGCTGTACGGATAGCCCACAAGGTTGCAGATCCCAATCACATCACTTGTCAAAAGGTACAAAGAAGCAAGCGTCAGACTGTACCTGACGCTACGAGACTCGAAGATGAGAGCAGACGTTAGAACGAGAAGAAGTGGTCTGTAACGAAAGCGGTTGAACTGGGGAAAAAGCCTAAGACACAATATCATAGTTGTAGTCACAAACAAAGGTCAGGAAGGAATTGGAACAAGCTGGCAGCCAGAAAATAAGAGGATAAGAAGAAACTCATCAGTCGACAAGATCAGTCCAGATGGGTCAACAAAACAGTTGGAACCGTCGAAGTCTGTCAGAGTGAGTTTACATGACAGAAGCTCTGGCAGTTCGAACTTCCAGCTGTCCTTTCTGCTTTTGGTCTGTTGTCCGTGGCCAGAGTTTGTTAATCAATAATGTTCAAGAATTAGTGGTTATATGTACCTTGCTATATTCGCGATGAACAACAAAACACTTAAAACATGACAAAATAATGTCACCGATATGTTTCGATTTTTCAAAGAATTGGTAGAGGCATTCCAACCACTCTCTCGTCGTTATTGATCAGCGTTTGCACTCTCTTAAACAGTTGAATGAAATTAAAACATTTTTTCAAGAGGTATATATGATATTGCAGGTTTGAGTTCACAAAACAAACTCTTTTAACACCTCTTTGCATATTTATAATCCAGTATAACTACATACATAAAGTAACTTAATTGTATAAAACATGTAACGTAGCAATGTAAATAGCATAAAATAACGTTGTAAACATAAACACTATTTAGATCATATCGGAGAAATAATCATACAACAATACTACTCATATATGTATATGTAAACACAAAACAAACATTGTAATATTTCCAGCGACAGTGCATAAACGGACTAGCTATTTGCCTTAAATTATACAGCATGAAAACTTCACTCATTTGTTACCCATCATTATCATAGGACACCTACCAAAATGGATATCATTAAAGTGTATTTTGACCAAATTGGTCTCTCCTTATAGAGGATTTGTATTTTAAATCATATCTAATGGACTATTTATTTGAAAACGACTTGTTCGCATTAAATCGTAGGGCACTCTGACATTTATTTTGACCATGAATTGCCCCGTTTAAACTTAAATTTTAGTAAGCAAGTTTCATGAAAGGTGATAGCTAATTATTAACTAATGCTATGTAATAATATAAGGACAATGTTCAAGTGTGAAAGCTTATTGATTAAACGGGTCTATATGTTGCAGAAAAATATCACTTTAATTGCCTTCAAATCAGACTTCACAAGTAACTTTGTCGCCTCTGGTGGGACTCTAATCCTTGACTCACGGTTTCCCTTTACAGCACCCCTCCATCAGAACTACGAGAAGAGGGGAAACATGCGTAATACATGTATTTTGTTGAAATGAATAAGCTTTTCACTCTTGTATGCATTGTGTTTAATGATTTATTCACAAACCGGGTAAAGCGGTATTATTTCATTCTGTTTTAACTTATCTTCTTTGTAAATATAGGTTTTTTCTTCGTGTCATTAAACCATTAATTAAAAAACTGTTCATTAAACATATCTTTGATAGCATCTACATGGAAAGCCGAGTTAAAAGCGAAGTCATGTTCACTTTTGGCGGCAACGAACGCGCTTCAAGTACATAATGTCAAGGAAAAAGGAACCGATGAGGAGATAAAAAGCCGGATCCTAATGTACTTCAGCGGACCGCGCGGGGATCTTGATATTGATAAGATCGAGCGCGTCAGACCCGGAATATGGACGGTGAAATTTAAGAAGGAGGAATGTATGTATACTAACAAGTTTTAAAAGAAATGACCATTAATTCATATTATATTGTAACACGTGGATATTTTCATACTTCTAGCTCTCATTTATATTTTTCCCCATGTGTTCAAAACGTTTTTTTTACTTTTATCAAAACACATTTTTCTCATGACAAACCTTTTTTTTATTTAAAGCAACATCCTGTAGATCATTGGACTATCCACAGCGGTATGGGATAACCTTGTGAATAGACGGAACCATGATACCTGTCGTCATAATTATATTTATCATTACAATAATGTATTCACGAAATGTTAGCAATTCAAAACGACGATAACACACCATAGAATTCATTAGTTTTCATTTTATTTAATCTATTGTTAACTAGCGCTTTTACATGGATTGAGTTATTATAAGCTGTTACAAAGGAAATGGAAAGTTTCCTTTTCTACATGTTGCTGTTGTCAAAGTATAAACTACTTGACTAGCATAACACTGTATGCCTTACTGGAGTTGCAAAGTTTTTTTCAATACATGTAGTTGAGAATGCGGTTACTCGACTCTTGCAATCATTTTTCAAAAGTTATGTTGTGATTTCAGTTAAATAATGAATTACACGCTATGTTTAGACAACCCTCGTACCATGGTTTTATTTTAAAGTCTTTTAAGCCTCAATATAGCTTAAGGCAATGTATTTCAACCTTCTTCTTTTCATTTATTTAAAAATGTAAATTCTAACCAATGTTCATGCACAAATGAGTTATAGTTTCGCCACTTCGACAAACATTCTTAATATGTTTTCTAATCTAGCTCTTTCGAAAAGGTAATATAATAGTTACCTAAAGCAACATATTTTTTTTTGAACCTCTTTTCAATTTATATTATATTTCAGAATTCACTCTGTCCAGTGTATTTATATTGAGTTTACGAACTATTACTCTTAAGAAAAGGAAAAATATCGATATAGAGACATTCTGCTGACTTAAAAACAATGCGCGGTACACGTTTAAAGATGCAAATTTCGATACCACTTGTATTTTCCAGCTGTACAACTATTACTTTCCTACGACGGACATTTTGTTAACGGACATCCAGTTACAGTTCTTCCATATTACCCGGGCTTGGGACCAGCAATCCATCCCGAAGGCAAAATGCCAACAGTGGACCGCAATCCTGTCGAAATTGAGATGAAGTCAGATGAAGATGTTCTTAAATTCAGGTATTTTGTGTCACATAGTTAATATCAAAACACTTTTTAAGTACATAAATATATGTGCGTTGTTCTACGCGCTTTTAATTTCTTCATTTTCATAGCTGTATTTTATGGTTGAATAACTGGGTAAAAGAAATCTCTCTAGATGGCTAAAACAGTTAAACAATAAAGCTTACATGTATGTAAACAAAGTTCTGCTTGAATTTCAAACCGCAATGATGACCATATGCATTTGCGTTTCAAGAATACTTATTCAATGAGAAGAAGGGTCTGTATTCCACATGTTTATACATTCTTAAATAATGAACAGAAGTAAAATAGAGAATGTACATTAAGAGAAATTGACAAGGCACATTTGGAGTCAAAAAGGTGAAAAAATATGATCATCGTTTACCGTTGCGCATATTGAAATTTAGATTTCGTACTGATTTGTAACTACTACCTTACGCCCCTTGAACTGAAACTTTAATATTAATTTATTGCATGGAATGCTATCGATGTTATTTATTTGTTTCTGACAGACATTTCCATACGGTATTATCTTCTTAAACAGGTACTTGCAGAAGCAGAACTCTGAGGAAGTTCTGAAGAGCCTGCAATCTGTTGTGTCCGCAGCCACAGTCTCCTTGAAGGAGGAGAAACCGTCTGAGTATGATGACGGTCAAAATGCAGTCCCCAAGAAATACTTTCTTTTGGAATGCCGTGTTCCTGAAAATGACTTCAGCAAGTTAACCATCTGGAAACAAGAAGCGTCTGACAGAGTCAAGCAATTTCTGAAAGAAAATATTTCTATCACAAAGTTCACGCTAGAAAAAAAGTTTCAAACCCAAATAGACGGTATTTTAGCAAAGCACTCGATGGACGTATGGTTTGAAACTCTCAACTCTGACATAGTGGTTGTATCCGCAAAAAAAGATATTCTTAAAACCATCACAAATGAAATAGACGGTATTGTCGAAAAGGAATATACCGTTGACCAGTTTCGCATCGAAAAGTTTAAAGTCTTAGAAGATGAGATGGTTATAAAGGAACTGTCGGAAAAATTTCCAAATACAACATTTGGCAGCGATGGGATCAGGGGTCCTAAAGAAGAAGTACAAAAGGCAAAGTCTATCATTAAAGAAACGATGGAATCGATTATTACAAAATCTGTTCAAATAGATGCTGAAGAGGCGAAGGTCTTGCAAATGAAAGGAGGAAAGGAGTGTTTTACAAATGCGTTAAAGCAAGAGCATCTGTCAACCGATTATGTTATAAAAGATGCAAGCGGGATCAGCTTTCTGGAAATAACAGTTATTGAGGAATCTGGAAATGACCGTGCAGATGTTATCAAAAGATGCGTGTCATCATCTGTGAGCACGGTCACCATAGATGTCACCGAAAACGAAAACAATAAATTGATATCAGAAATGGGTCAAACATTTTTAAAATCAATTGAATCAAAAGCATTGGTAACATTGGACAGAAAACTTAAAATAGTCTCTGACAACAAAAACATTGAGATCACGAAGAAAAAGATAATAGACTTCCTCAAAGACAAAACTACTGACGAGACTAACAAATATTCGATTGATGTTGTTGAATTTGTCAACCGGCTGAGACATTTCCCTGATATGAAAGCTAAGTTTATGTGCCTTACAGATGAGCACGGAAAACTAAATGGTGTCATTAGATTTAAAGGTTTACCAAAAGAGATCAAAGAAACCAGATTGAAGTTCGACAAAAAGATAGAGAAATTAACACTTTCGTGGACATTGATGGAAAAAACTTGGCTTGTTTCAGTGAGGGAAGACATTACCTGTCACGTTAAAGATGTTGTTCAACAAACCTTTATCGCTGAGACACTTGCTGTTCGCGGAATAGTAGCCGCAGCAGTAAACAAGCAAACACAGGCGGCTATCTTTCTCAAGCAAAGTGATATTAGCCGTGAAAGTGTTGATGTGATTGTTTCACCTACTGACCAAAACTTGTCAACCACATCTGGAGTAGCAAAGCGTCTAATTGAGTCAGGCAAGGGACTAAATAATATTTTTTATCTTATCCTTTCTTTTCCTTGCTTATAAGAGATATTTATTATTCTGCGATTTCTGCCATCCCTAAATGCATATGTCCTATATCAACAATGTGTTCTAAACTGTTACAGGCGGCAATGAGATTGAAAAAGAGCTGAGCCAACTCAGGAAGCAAGACGGGTATCAACCTGGTGAGTTTGTAGCGACAGCCTCTGGAAGCTTACGATGTACAACAATTTTCTTCTGCAATACCCCGACTACATGGAACACAAACTTTCCTGCACAGATAGCACAGGTCATGAGCAATATCTTCAAGGTGAGTGTACCTTACCTTAGTGCAGACGAAAATTATGTTCTGTGCTAAGTCACTGTTTACTTTATTGACAAAATGAAATGTAATTGTTCACATTTCACTTTAAACAATGTATGATGGATAATATTAAAAACCCTGTAGTTATTTGTTTTTGGGGCATTGTTTTTTATAATAACTAAATTGTTGTAATGAACAACCAACCGCTGGTTTTTAAAATCTAGCAAGATGAACCAATATTTTCGTAGATTTGTACAGTTTTTTGCATGCACACAGTCAATTAATGTGCAATTATGTGTAGTAGTCAATCCATCTTATAAAAGTAAATATTAAATTTATAACGTACCTATAACATACGTCACAAAGACTACAAAATGCAGACTTGTGTGGTTTGCATCTAGGAATGTAATAACAAAAGATACATGAGTGTTGCGGTGCCATTGTTTGGATGTGGGGTGGACAACGAGCATTTGGATGATAAAACGCAGCACATATTAACAGCCATCGTCGCAGCGTTAGGACAGGTCGGTGTTTTTATTGCTGCTTCCAGAAAAACGATAACTATCTACAGAAAGGAATATCTCGAAGAACTCGAAGAACTCGCGCGTATAATGTTTCAAGTCAACATATGTTAAAATATTTTCAACATAATTATGCAATCATTTAATGTATAAATTTAGTCGAAGCCTGATTAATTACACCCATGTGGTCAGTCAATGAATAGTTCAGTCTACAATGAAATTTGTAGAAGGTGGAAAGGGAAAGCGTGGCAAGCATTTTAATTTATTTAAACATTGGTTTTCAGCTAAAGAAATCAAAGCTAAAAGAGGTCCGTGTTTGCGAATACAATCCAGGGAAAAAGATACAGGTTTTTGCTGAGCGTTTGAAGAATATAAATTCAAAAGAATGGTCAACTTGCCAACACACAAAAGAGTTGTTTAAAGAAGAATATCATAAGAAGGAGTCGGAGTCAGTTAAGGTCGCAGGTAACGACATAAACATTTAAGATCATGTTCTTATTTAAACGGTGGTTTGTTTTATATATCTCCACAATGTATTAAGAAAATTTTGTAAAAACTACAATTTAATGTGTCATTGGAACGCATAGCTAATAGGATATAATACCTTATACATAATGTATTAATAATCGTACTCCTTCTGACTTTTATGTAATAACATAAACGTGCAACATATTGAGTGTACTTACAATTAAATTTTGTCTAGTGATGCGCTTATACGCTATTACTGAACAAAATGGGTTACATCATACGACTTGTATTTCTTTCTTCTCAAACATTGTTTATATATCTACCTCATTCGCTGACATTTTTTCTGAAGACGCAATATTTTTATGCTCTGTTCAACTCGCAAGGAATCTACTGAACCAAACAATGAACGCACCATCTAATTGATCACTGTATTTCTTAAACCTAAGTGGTCGTAAATGGAATAGACATGATAACTTATCAATCAACTTTTTCCCAACGATTTCTCAAAATCGATTTACAGTGAAACTTGCTTGTAACGACATCGACTCGGACTGACCTTTAATGTCGTTACACGGATATGTCGTTAGAGGCAGGTCGTTGTTTTACAGGTCTCTTCTTAGTAATGGTGTGTACTTATATTAAATGGAGTCAATATATCATTGTTTTTTTCTTTTATTTGTTATGTTTTGGTAATTATGAATAAATAATAATAATGTGTAATGCGTTCTATTTAATATGTTGTGCACACAAAGAGAAACAACAATTAAACGGACAAATCGTTATCATTCATGAATTTCAGCTTAG
>Ga0224511_10003048_pt1 | contig 11798 bp, 5 predicted proteins | sample SF_May12_sed_USG_2_FD_169988 | JGI IMG/M metagenome (GOLD analysis project Ga0224511, IMG submission 169988) | Sediment microbial communities from San Francisco Bay, California, United States - SF_May12_sed_USGS_8_1 | ecosystem: Environmental > Aquatic > Marine > Sediment | place: USA... | reverse complement strand
ACTACGATTCCATCGCGCAAACTGCTGACTCAATACGATTCCATGGCGCAAACTGCTGACTCACTACGGTTCCATCGCGCAAACTGCTGACTCACTACGATTCCATCGCGCAAACTGCTGACTCTCTACGATTCCATCGCGCAAACTGCTGACTCACTACGATTCCATCACGCAAACTGCTGACTCACTACGATTCCATCGCGCAAACTGCTGACTCACTACGATTCCATCGGGCAAACTGCTGACTCACTACCATTCCATCGCGGAAACTGCTGATTCACTACGATTCCATCGCGCAAACTGCTGACTCACTATGATTCCATCGGGCAAACTGCTGACTCACTACCATTCCATCGCGGAAACTGCTGATTCACTACGATTCTATGGAATGAAGAGGAAATAAGACCCGTTTCGGTTTTTATCAACTTGTTCAGAAATGCGTGAGATACTCATGATAGAAGCGCTTTGTGTTTAGTACAATATTACTCTTTGATAATAGTCCATGCTTATATCTATGTTTATGTTTTCATGTAATGCATCGTATAGTATAGAAAGTGGATTCTTTTGTTGTTTGCAAACTGAATCTCTATCTGTCACTAATACATGTAAGTGGGTTTCTATGCGTCTACACTCTATGTTATTGCCATTCCATTTTCTGTAGGAACCTTGATGTTGTGTGGATGGGAGGCAGGCGGGAGGTATATTTATAATGACTTATGCAGGCTGGCATCTGGAGATATACGGACAGCATATCATGGACTCAGAGAAACTAATCCTCCAGGGCCTCAAACCGACACAGATATACCTCGATGGGCAACTAGTGCCAACACCTACCAATCCTGGTCTCTATAGTAGAAACAGGTAAGCATGTCATATCAGATGCTTTACATATATTTTATTATATTAAGTTATAATATATTATACAGTTTTTTTTTATTTTAGTATATTTTATTTTAGGTATGGAAGGGAAATATACAGACACGCTGGTCATTGGTTAACTAGTGGTAAAAAGTCTGGTTGGAATTTCTATGAAGCCGGGCAGTTTAAGCCGTGTCCAGAGAAAGGGCATCATGCTTGTTTGGATCAGTATATAGCTGATGGAAATATACATTTTAGACCAGGTATATAAATATAAGTTAATGGAATTTCATTTCATGATAGCTATCTCAGATATGACACTGTGACTTGATTTTCTAGTTTTGAGGTGATAAGCCGGGAAGAGTGGTGTGTCCCCACACGGTACAAAACCAGGCCATCTGATAGGTTCTATATGGAATATTGGTATATTCTTATCATGTCCATTCATGCAGCAGTCCTTAACGACTATACTGTTGCAATTACGATTAACTTCTAATTCCTAATATGCAAAAATAAAAAAATCTTGTATACAAAAATAAAATCCATGCGTTTATTGGGTAGGAACAATTTTCAAAACATTTTAGGAGTGTATCGATCTCTGTATCTATCTGTATGCTGCATGTACTTTACACTTGCCCATCAATGATTCTATAAACTTGTCAATTTTCTTGACAAGTACACAATGCTTTGCTACAAATTATTCTGTATCTGACAAAGATTCTACTTTTTCTTTCGTATCCTGATTGGTGTCACGGTATGCAGACATAGCATGTCTTAGTAGTCAACCAAGACATCGGTCTCCGAAGGTACATCATTAGGAAACTTGCTGCTTGCCCCATGGAGAAGAATACTCTATAGGTAGGCTTTCTTTATTTAATGTTGCAGTATGACTCCTACAGGGGAGAAATTCTAAGAGGTGTGCAAACCGAGAATTCTAATAAGAGACCCTCTATCGTAAGCTTAGTGCAGTATCCGCTTAGCCACAATTTCGCTGCGGAGAGCCCCTGATTTTAATCAAGGGCTCTCCTCACATATCAGGTGTCTGCATCAGAATGTGGCGGCACTTATAGAATCATTGCTCTAGTAGATAGACTGCTGTCGTGTGGTATGAAGCTGTATATATGACGAGTAGTGATGATTACTGACATCAGAAAAATATATCCATAATGGAGCTAAATTAGTTGACGGTATGTGGCTGAATAGATACACGTTACACAAAAACTGGGAAAAAATCACATCAATTGTCACAGCCCATATCAACATCAGCAAGCCGACTGGTTACAACAACCAGTGACATACGTCACTGCAACAACCAACTGAAAATTCTTCACCTTACTGTACAAAACTGAGCACCCTGTTCCCAAACTATCGGGAAAAGCGTGACCCTTATTTCCTGTTACCCTGCCAGTAGTCACTGATAACATGTGTAGATGCTGCAAATATTGTTCTGGGTGATATTATGCATATATAATCTCGAATACTCAAATGACGAGACTGTTATTTATCAGAAAGCCTGTAACTGTAAGGCTGTAACTGAAGGATAGAGAACAACTCATCCATTGTCTTTGAAGTCATTGAGGTTCATAAACTTCCTAACATGTTATGCAATGATTTAAAAGTGACACTGATATTTAGAGTTGGAAATATTTTAATAATTTTCAATTCCACACTATTTCAGTACTTACTGTTTAAACTAAATCAGCAGAATTGTCACTGTCTTGGTGCTACAAGAGCTACCATCGAGGGTTGGAGAATAGACTTTATGCGCATTGAGTCATTCTATAGAATCCTATATTGTGAATATCGCAATTGATTGATCACAGACTTGCTGGGTAGTTAGTTGAGCCTTCGTCGCAATTTTCAATCATTCTTCCGATTCTAGATGCCACAGTTGGCATTTGGCATTGGGATTCATGTTCGTTCCAGGCTTACACTGAAAAGCTTCCGAGAAATCAGCAGAATTCATTAGCATGCCATTAACTCGAGCCTCCTTTTGGGAATGTGCGTAACTATCGATCATTAGTGAGAGACCAGTATAGCTAAATTTGGCACACCAGCCCTACAATGGAAAATCAAAAGAGTTATCCAAATGAACTCCCAGATTCCATCCTGATGAAGAGTAATAATGGCACTGTAGCTGAGACAGTTGGAAACAACGTGGCTTTTTTGGCTGCTGGTGGTTAATTCCACCCAGTTTGGCATGTGGTGATAGTGTACATGATCTGATACTAAAAGAACCACAGTTCTTAAGGCGCATTCAGACTAGACCCGGTCGGTAGGGCTTACCGATCGAATTGTTCATCGGTAAGGGGCAATCGGTAGAATTTGAACTCTTTGGCGATCAGTCAAAACCTGCCGATGATCCGTAAGTTTTAGCCAATCAAAATCAAGCAAATGCAGTGACCAATAATCTGTGTCTTGACAAGGACTAATCATCACACATATTTTATCTTGCCTCGTTTTCGGGGTGTCGTAACAAAGAACAGTCGCAGCTACATAGAGACGTCATACCGGAAATGCGGTAGTCCGCACAAACCACCTACCGCGATCTTATTGGTCAATGTTTGGCCAATTGTGAGGTGGATAAGCTACTATGTAAAAGCCCATGGACAAACAATCAGGACATTGCATCGGCTAGTTTTTTACTCAGAATCAGTAAGCCACACCGGTCTAGTCTGAATGCATCTTTAAACCTTAGCAGCACGCAGATTAAGTCAAATCTGAACTGCAGAAACTCAACAGATTACCTCACCCTAATATCCTGATTTCATCTAAATGTGACTGGCAGTGCTATCCGTGAAATCAGACTGGGTGGATGGCTTTCATTAGTTTCAACAAATTTGTCCATTGACGGCGACAGGGTTGGAAAAGCACTTCTTTTTGTATCGAATAGTCCGATACTTGTATACTGCTTTGGTGAATCAGTTACAGATACCTGATACTCTCAGAGCAAGGAACGAACCCGTTCCTGATACTCAATACACAATACCCCTACAGGGGATGAGGCATAAAAACACCGGACTTACTAAGTAAAAAACAAAAAGCTCGTTGAGTGAATCTTGTTTCAATTATTTGAGGGTTCTTTTCTTTAAGTTCAGTGTAAAAAGAAAAAAGTACTTTTTGCAACCGGTTATGCTAATTAGGATGCACAAAGTTAATAGGTTGCGCTGGTTTTACACCACTCATATCGAGGTCAAGGTGACTTAGTTGACTAAACTCGCCAAAACCGGGCGTGAATGAATGTTCATAGCTACTAGTGTCATACTAAGTTACTAGCTAGTACTACTAGTAGCTACCTATTTTAGTCGAGTGCTAACAAACTTCATAATCGCTAAATGCATGTGAGCCAGTTATCGAGATAATGAAAGTATCAAATGCATTCTGATTGTAACTGATACTGATTCCGATACTGAATCTTTATAAGGTAATCGCTACCATTTTCGTTCCACAAACGAGCAATTGCATTCAATATTTTCACCCCTGAATGATGACAGTTATTTCTGCAACTGTTCACCACTGCCCAAATTTTGCTTCCAGCTTTTTCTGTGGTCTGGGGGAGGGGCAGACCGACTGAACAAGCCAGGATCATGTGCTATCATGTGTATGTGTACTAGTAAAGGCATTTAACTTCCTGTTCCCTATTGGGTTTTCCAGTCTTGGAAGGCGAGATAGTGACTCTGTAACTGACTTGGCATGGAATATTGGTAAATCTGACTGTGGGTAAGCTCATAGCTGGTTTGCAGGTGGCGCTGTGTGCTGCATGTGAAGAGCAGGTACCGCTGTGTGCTGCATGTGAAGAACAGGTACCGCTGTGTGCTGCATGTGAAGAGCAGTTACCGCTGAAACCAACCTGTGCTAGGGCCACAAAGAAATTCTGTTGCCATGTTTTGAAAAATGGCGAAGGTAGAGGTTTTTCTGTTCCGTGTTCCTTAATCCAATCCAAATATGTCTGAAAAAAAGTGTGAAGGGGCTAAAAGTGTGAAAAACACTGCAGTAAATGTGTCTAATGGCCGACATTACTGTAGGAATGTTTGTTCACCACTAGAAATGTCCATAAACTGATGTCTACTGACAAGTATTTAGTAGCACGCCTCAATACAGGAGGGGTATCATGGGTCTGCTACCTGTATGCTGAGGACAGTCTAGGATGCAGTGGAAATTGTGCACTTTACCCACACTCCTACACACTGTTACGGTACACTACCAAATTCATCAGTTATGACTCACGCAACGGGTAAACATTAAGTTATGTGAAGAACTATTACCTGATACACCACAGGTACAGCGCCATTATCTGCCAGATTCTCATCTAGAGTCCTATTTCCATTCATCTACAAACACAAAATGACTTTAAATACAGGTCGAACAGCGTCCACCTGCACAGGTCTAGATTTACTGGTAGTAAATGTGAGGAGGAGCGAGAAGAAGGGTTCTCCAAGAGAAGGTCACAAGATCTGAACTCTGAGCTCTACGGAGAGGGCTCTACTGTAATTCGGGACAAGATGAGGCCGACTGAAATAAGGTAGATATAATAGCCACCATTTCTCTCACGATCTAGCACATGAAGAGAGTGGCCTCTGCTGCACGAGCACGAGAATTATTGGTTAGGAAAGTGCGGTGTGGTTGAGGCAGTCGGTTGATGAAGTTCACAGGAAGAGTCAAGTTGCAGAGTCTTAACAGCAGCATCATGATTAGAGATAAGCTGACTGTTATAGTGTACAAATTAAGTGGTGATGAACGTGTCTGTAGACCTATACATCAAAAGTCAATGACTGAAGACGAAGAAAACATACCGGTATAGTGTTGTTGGAATCGAAAGATGCCACTTCGAAAGTGCTGTACTGCTTGCTAAAGCACTGCTTGATGCTATTAAAATTAGCCTCCGAGGTATTAGTCCACCATGAGTTAAGCAGTCCATCAACATCATAATGCCTTCCTATCATAAAAAAGGGGAGTGATGTTAGCGGTGTCATAGCTGGCCCCTCGGAAAGAAATTCAAGCTTCCACAATGATTCTCACACTCCAAGGGATGAGGTGATGGATAGTGGATAGTTTGCTTGGCGAGGTCTCTGGCGGGATCCTCAGTTTAATTGCGCCATTAATGGAAGGGAACCGCCGCTGCTATCCCCCATGACCATAAGGGGAACAACCCGACCCAACTCCTTATGGGGTGGTGCGTTGATACTGGCCACAAGTGGTACTTCATTACTGGTGAACTAACTAACTTACCAGTATCATCAAATCCATGGGTAAACTCATGGCCAATAGTGAATCCCATAGATCCATAGTTGAGGTATTTTGGGTTCTTGGGGTTATAAAACGCTCCTTGTAAGATTCCAGCCAAAATAGCTAAAAAATAAGGAGACAAATTTGATATGTTGCCATGTGTTCTAAATTCATCATTTTAAACATGGTGATTTTCCGAGTGGAGTTATAAATTTCGCACAAATAGACTTAGAAAGTGCGATTCATCACCCCTTCTGAAGTTAGGGTCAATTAACGTAGGTTAGGGGTTCTAATTCAGGTGTTAAAATTGCACAAATCTGCGAGCACCATGCCCAAAACGTGCGCACTTGCAGTAAAAACGGGGCACAAGAACAGTTTTCTGACAGAAAAAGGTAGGTAAATGACCAAACGTCGTAATACGCCCATTGGGAAGGATGGTTGAGACTGTTAAAAAAGGGATCCCAGACGGTTGGCAATTGCGGAATTTCGGAAGTTTTTTACCCGTCTTTTGGCATTGGAAGCCCGGAATGGAAGCGCCCTGACGACCGTTACCAGGAAACTGTGCGTGCGCAATGGTCACGATTGGGGTGATTGCAGTTTGGAAAATTTATGAAATTTATCCAGCAGTAGATGCAGAGACATATCTGAATAGAGGGGGAGGGCTCCAAGGTCTTACGCTGTTGGTATTAGACTTACGCAGGAGAGAACGACTTCGAAACACTACGGTTAGGGGATTTGGGCTACCGTAAGGGTTTAGTAATTGGAGTCGGGAGTTGTTTTACTCCACTTGAAACATAAATGAGTCAACACAGACCTCGTACTGGGCTTTAATTGACTGTTAATTCAGAGGTGTTCTTGTGCAATAAACAAGTTAGGATGATAGATAAAATAGTAAACATTATAATATATATGTGATCCAATAGAACTAAAGAAATGTGCAACAAAATATGCAAATAAGAGAGGTTTTTGCGCCGCCATGCGAATTAGAAGGTGATGCTGCGGAAAATATGCAAATTAGAGGGCTATTCTGCTGACTTTCAGAAAATTAGAGGGCTATTCTGATGGCAACACACTAACACGTGTGTCATTCAGATGACAATGAGCTGCTTAGTCGACCACACAGTGTGGCCTGCGAGCTGCCAACAGTTGTAGTTACTGGTGGACTTCCGTTGGTTGTTGGGGTTTTCATTTCAGGTTGCAGGTAAGTATTCCGCCTTTCTTTCGGAAAGGGTCTCTTCCTGCCGACCAACTTATCCTGCCCAACCGTTGCGGAGGGAGTTGCTTGCGATAGGCAATTCTGGTATGGCTGGTGGTAATGTAAATAGGTAAGAAAACCCATGGCCACATGAGGCATTTCTAGTGAACTGGCTGGTATGGTATTGATATTAGTTCTTTGTAGTTAGATCCATCCAGCTAGTAACATTACGAATGCAGAAGTTCCTAAAAGATTAGCTGTTTGTAGGCGTTAGTAAAATAACCCACTAACTGACACATAAAACTACTTACTAAAAGTGTTCAGATTAGCGGAGTAGTATCCATTTGCTACAAATGCATTGTCCAACCATCTAAAAGAGCAATTTAGTAATATAATTTCACTACGCCTAGTGCCTAATGTAAGTCATAAGGCATAGGAAGCAGATAGACCAAAAGACTGATGACTAAGGCTATTATAGTTCACTTTGCTTCCGGTCTGCCTCGAACCAGGTGCAGTCCGAATCTGGTCTGGTGTCCGACCTAGGCTCCGAGGACCTTTTTACACTCCAAATAGATCCCTCGGGCGCCCAATTCTAGATCCCGGACACCAACAGAAACTTTTCCGGAAACTGTAACCATTTTTGGTCATCATTTCAAAAGAAAGTTAACCCGCTATTGAATTATGTGTGCTGTTTTTCGGGTGAATATTGAAGCGAAATCAAATAAATTCAAGCTTTCAACGATCCCGGTACGAAACTGGAAAAGAGTGAACATTCCCAGGTAATCTGTGGAAGACAATTTGGTTGGTTTATGAGTCGGACGTACGAGGCAGATCAGATATATTTTGTCTCTGAGAGCCAAATGCTCGGCCATCGGAGGGAGCGTCTGGGACAGATCGGACAAGGCGTTTTTATTCCACCTTTGGGAGGTCAGACATCCGTCTCGAGGGTCCAGTCTGAAGCGGACCATACGCAAAGTGGGCTATAAAAGTACCTTTACAGGATTGCTAAAAGCCTTTGTACAACAGTAAAAATAGTGGACTACATGAGGGGCTAATACTCAGATGACCAATGACTTCGACCCTAGCTTAGGCTTCATGGTCTTGAGTCAAGTACAATCAACTTTTAGATAGTTTCTTAGCGACCAACAACACATTGGAAGCCGGGGCTTGAAGCCTGCTCATGCTTACAGGTCTTCGCGATCATCGGGAGTGAGGGGACCAACAAACTTCATCTCCAGTGTTATACTCTCAGTAGTCAACAAGATATTGTTGAAGAAACTCAGAGTGTCATTGGCTACAATCTAAAATAAAAGAAGGTAAGAGAATGATCATCGTCTTTTGCCCAGTTAGCATCAAAGACCAAAAGGCTGGACACATTGGCGGTCCATAGTTATACCAATGACAATACTACTTCATGAAAGTGGCTCCTTTATTTAGCATAACAATCTCATCCTGACCAGGGGGAAGAAAGAAAGTGATTCCACATTGGCAGTGACGCTATACAAACACTCAGTCCTAAGCTCTGTGTGCTATGCTCTGTGTGCTATGCACTATGCCACCACCACCAAAGGGTAGAGTGAAGTTAAAGAGAGGAGGACAGGGCTGGCAACTGACAACAGGGTAACTCTGTTTGCTCTAGCACCTACAGCCATAGAATAAGTTAGCAATAAATAATCTGAAGGAACTAAACTTTTGGATCTTATGAATAGAATGAGTCACTCACATGACTGTTGGCTTCTTCTATGTAGGTGAGGTTTGTTAAGAAATCCGGAAAGGCAATCTTCTTCTCCATCGCTCTAATCTTCTTGATAGCGTACGCTCTGGTCTTAGCATCAAGAATCTGTGTGTTTTGCAGCACCTGGATATACTTGGCACGTATCCGCTCTATCATATCATCTACCTGATGTCAGACGAGAACGTCGTTATGGATCAATCAATCAATCAATCAATCAATCAATCACTCTGATCACATCTATTGAAAATTCAATCAGTTGACCATCTAATCTTCGACTAGACAATTAATTTCTTTGAATGATGTCTCCACTGTTATGGTGAAGCCGCAGTGTTTCAGACTTGTTCTATAATTATGGCTTGGCATGGAACACCAGGAGCGAGCTAGCATCAATGCCCCCCTTAAAAGTGAGGCCTGTTTTCGAGCTAGGATTAAGGTAGGGAACTCCAAATCTAGTTCAACGGTTGTGAGCCCAGCACTCTACTAATGAGCTCTCCTGGTTTCCCACTCTTCTGCTATCTCTATTCATATTCAATTCATTGGTCATTTGATGAACAGTAACTCAACCAGCTAGTTAAGCTGAATAGCGACCTCTCCTCACATCATTTATGATGTAGTCTTGGCTCGTCATATACTCAGTCACAAACCAGTGAGCCAATACCAGAGGCATTACTTCCTTCATTTTATTCACACAGAACATCCAGCGGGGCTCCGGGTGCCAAAATGGATTCGCAAACTAAAACAAGACACAGAGGCTGTCATCAATAAATTCAAAAGGATAAAAGGTGTATTCGGGTGATAAAAAATTTCAGATGCGATCAAGCGAACAGAGAGGTGTAGTGAAGAAATGCCAAGGAGTTGTGGGCCCAGTTTTGGGCACATCAGAGTTGTCCTTTCTCAATGTCTTGGGCGTCTAAGGACAGAAACGTTTTGCTACAATGAAACGATCCGTGAAGCAACCTTGACATATTTAGGACCTTGACACTGTATAAACAAGCGCGCCCACTTCAGACACGAAATTATGTTCAAGTGATCAAAATCGGTTTGAGACGCAGTCGAGGTAAATGTTTTGTAAAAACGCACTTTTTTCGGGCGCACTTTTGAGCATCTGAAACCCCGTTTCAGACGCCAAAATTCGATCACGCGAATGCACCTAATAACCCTGCAATGGAGTTGGTAAATGCTGATTGTTTGTGTAAGACCCAATATTCAGAACAAAATTGACTTTACATAGGTTTGCTTTTATGTTCAGGACACTTATATTTACTTTTCAATTATAAGTCTTTGAAAAAGGACTACCTAAATAAATGAAATGCAAAAAGGTTGAATCTCATAGTTGGTAAGCTGTGGTTTCCTCTCAATTGGTATTCTCTATATTATTGGGTCATTTCACTGTTATCTGTCCCTTGCCACTTACCAGTATACGATTCACTAGATTGTCTTCGAATTGTTGATATTTATATGGGAAAAACTTCAGGTTTTGTAGCACGAAAAGGTACTTCAATGTATTATCCAGAGCACTAGAAAAATAAAAAATAATATTAAGTCCCTCCGCATGAAGTGTGCTAGACCGGTCTGCTGCAAAGCCCCGGGAATGCAGGAAAATGATAAAAAAAATGCTCATTTATATGAGTGCCAACCCTAAATGCTACCTTTTAAACTGTTTGAAAATCTGAGATATGGGGGGGCTTTTTGTTCAGACTGTTTTGGAGGCGTGAGGTAGCTTAGTCAGATGACTTAACCACAGCGCAGATGTGATCATTTATCGTAGCAGGGTGTGAAGTGGTAATGCCATGACTGATGGTCAACGCATATGTACTGTTGCATCACTGCTTTGAAAAGGGATACAACTTCATGTAAACATTGTGCCATGGCAGCTGTGATGGATATCGCACCATGTATTATGTAATGTATAGAGCTTATATGCACAGTAAATGCCATGTACCCACCGGGTGCTATTAGCCCAGGTTATCTGCAGGTGGACATTGAGGGCTATCAGGAATGCTTTGTTGCTGATGATGATTCGTCTTTCCGCTTGGGGATGAGGCAAGATGGCGTCAATTATCCTCGTCCAATTTAACTACAAATCCATTCATGCTAAGATAACTAACTCAGTTGTTAAAAACGCAAAGTTGTGAGTTCACCTCCTACTACTGGTGCACGTCTTTAGAAAGCCTCTCGGCTTAATTCAGATTGCCGAGGTATAAATAATGTGAGGTCCAAACCAGTGGATAAGGGTCAAGATTACTCTACTGTTCCTTAAGGTCCACCTTTCCCTTCTCCTGAAGAGAAGTCCAGCACTGCTCAGCGGGTGATGTGTAATCAAATGGGAAAGGTTACCTCCCAGAACTATCTCTTCAGTCTTGTAGCCTAATACCTCACATTAAGTTAGCAGGTATTCGGTAGAGATGAATAGGACCTAAGCACAGTCAGCTTCAGTTATGCCAACCCTGTTAGGGCTGGAGCCAATGCATACTGGATTTATAACAGCTAGGATCTATGCGGGAGACTCACACTCACAACCAATCCAATCCCGTCCCGTCCCGTCCCGTCCCGTCCCGTCCCGTTCCATCCTATTCTATCCAATGTTATCCAGTAGATTGATCCAAGCACTGAAGTTAATGAGCTGTTATGCTCCCGTCACGCTGGGTGATTTTTCGTTTGCGTAATCGTAAATGCTTCGCCGCTGAGTTGTCACGGCGTTGTACACTTTTTTAGAAAGACAGAAACTTAAAAAAATTGGGGTTCTGAACTGGAATAAACTAAAAGCTAGTAACAGAAAATACT